>BNJS01003782.1_pt1 | contig 35657 bp, 60 predicted proteins | sample 8540461 | NCBI WGS metagenome assembly BNJS01 (sample SAMD00202454, study PRJDB9452) | human saliva metagenome | isolation source: human saliva | place: Japan
AATGGAGTGAGAATCTAAGAGGGAAAATATACTTATCATATGTTTAGGTGAATATTAGCATCGAGATGTTTGAACTTTATGGAGCAGTTTCGTAAAACATGATGATAGAAAAAGACGAAATACAAAGGAACCGGAGGAAGCTATTAAAAATTAAAAAGAGTAGGACTTTTGAGGTCAAAGCATAGTGATATACATGTAATGAGAAAGTTGTTCCATATAAGATGATTATAGAATTAAGATACAGAGGTTATAAATGAAACTATATAAAAGACAATACAACAGAACTACAAATAAATGGATTTTGATGAATAATATAAAAAGTAGGGATTATATGCGATTATTAATTTGCGGTGCCGGAGTATATAGGCTCATTGTACGCCGTGCTTTTAAGCAGGGTTTTGATGTAAGTATCTATGCCAGAGGCAGACAGCAGCTGTGCTTAAGTCAAGGGGCTTGCTATTATGAAAACAACAAGTTAAGGAAATCTAAGGTAAAGGTACTAAAGAGCTTAAGCGAGATGACAAGTATGATTTATCTTTTTTAACAGTTCGTAATCAATTATATGCCGCCTTGGAGGAATTAAAATATAACAACAGCGATATTGTTACCATGGTCAATTCCATTGATGATTATAGAAATTGGGAGGATATTTGCGGTAGAGGAGGATTATTCCGGCATTTCCCGGAGCAGGAGGAAGTAATGGGAATGATATTTTTAGATGCAGTATTAACTCGAGTTTGTTCAACCTACTACTTTTGGAAAGATAAGCAGGGGAAAAACTGTAAGAATAAATAAATTGGCAGGGATTTTTCAAAAAGCAAAAATTCCGTACAAAATAGTAGAACGATATGCATCTGTGGCAAATATGTCGCTTGGCTATGGTCGTACCTATTGCAGATGCTTATTAGCAGGCAAAGTATCCCAAAAAGGGCAGGTTATGAGCATAGCTTATGCTTAAAACTGCAAAAACGAGTTAAAACGAAATTTTTAATTTTTATAAAACTTTGGCATGGGAGAGTACTGCCAAGAAAGTTTAATATATTTTTATATGCATACGACTTGGCTTCTCGCAACAGTGACAGCATTTATATTCGAAGTTCTTTTGCTTTATAAGTTTATGTACCAACACTCTATGAAGGCAAAAGATGAAATGAATAATTTACATAAGCAGTTATATGCATATATGAAAAGTAAGTTGTAAGCAGATAGATGCAGTTAAAAAGAAACTTCTATGTAGCGAAACGGTATAAATAAAGATGAAATAAAAATTTATACAGGCAGTTATGCGCATATATAAAAATAAGTTATAATTATATAAATGTAATTGAAAGAAACTGCTACTCACTAAAGTGATATAATGGGTCTTAATAAATAGTGATGAAGAGGGAGATTAAGATGTTATTATTAGGTGTGAGAAAAGAAAACGGATGGCTTTTTATCAACTTTCAAATTAACTTATGGCGTAGGCTGGAGGGAAATATGTAATGCAGTCAGTGCTACATATGATTACTATGATAAGGTAGAGGTTTTAGTTGATGATAAGAGGTAAATATTTCCTCAAAAGACGAGATATTACAGCTCGAAGAAGCAGGAAGTATTATAATCAGAGGTTTATCTAAAATCGTAGAAGTTCCCTTATGCTTACATTTTTAATCAACTTCAAAAAGTAAATGTAGCGGTTGCCTGTGCCACAGATGAGTTTTTAGAGGCAGATTACCAAAAAAATTCAATATGTCGATAGGGCAGTATATGGATAGCGTAGAACTTGCGATGTATCATTAAGTTTTTCATATAGCCAAGAAGGATATATGCATAATATTGCGAATGAAAAGAAGAGCTGCAATTAGTCAGACAGCTGTCTGACCAATTACAAAATTTGCCTGTTATAGAAAGTGGAAGAAAATTTTTCTTAGTTGGTCGCATTACTTGCAGCTTATAAAAATTGAAAACCAAGAAGAAAGACATTTTTATAAAATTGAAATAATACTACCTTAACCCACCGGCTTTAGACGGTGGGTTAAAATAGTATAAGAAAAAACAATAGGGCAGGGACTGCCCGAATTAACGCCCTGTGGAGATAGTAGGTTGCGAGGTCAGCGAAGCAGGAAGCCCATAGGCTTTAGACTAGGGTAGTTCACTAGTTCAGATCCTGTAAGGCAAGATTGATCTGAAACCCCAATCCACCAAGCCCTACAAAGCTGAGTACAGAAGAGCTTCATATGGCACATTCCAGACGGTAGAGATGTGGCTGAGCATTTCCCCTTAAAAGCCTCAGGAAAATATCCGTAAATCATACATTGCAAGCGACTTGCACCAGCTACACGCATGTTTTCTATAACTTTTTTATTCACCTCACACAGTAAATCGGCATAAACTTTTCCGAGCGCACCGGCATAGGGAATGGTTAGTTAATTTCTGTACCAAAACGGTTTATATTGCTAACTCCCCACCTCATACGACATAACCCTTCATATACTTTCTTAATGACAAACTCTCCGTCATGCGGTATACCGCAGTAGTTTATAGACATATTTTTCCGCTGCATATACGCACCGCTCCGCTTTTTGGAAAGTATGTCTTCAAACTCATGCCTTTTACTGAGGGCAAATCAGTGCCACTGTTTGCAGATAGTTTTTCTAAAAGCAGCAGTACTTTAAGCAGTCGGTCTTTTGGAAGAGCTTTTATCCAAGGGTTTCTAAACATATATGAAGTATTTAAGTCCTGATTTTTGTAAACGATTACATTAACATTTTCCCTTGAAGTATTAACTTATCATCATTTTGTAAAGACTCAAGCCTTTCGGTATAAAAGCTCAAGGCGTTTTGCGGCAGTTATACGCATATCAAACTTATAGGGCATACTTTTGCAACTTTCTCAAGTATTATTAAAAATCTTTTTGGCAAATGTTTTAAGCTCGTTAAAATCAGTGCAATCAAGCATAATACCCTGACAGGAGTGCAAAAAGCTGATTGGTATCGCAGATATTATAGGCTATGGAGTAAAAGCTCCTTATCGGGTATATCCTCTATTTTTGTATCATATGATACATAGGCAAAAGCTTATTTTATGCCCCCATTCGATAATGCGTGTATTAATGCCGGCAAAGGTTCTAGGCTGCTCTTATAGCTTCGTCTGAACCCCATACAACAAGGGCATCTGAAAGGCGTGATATTTTTTGAGAGTTTTTATATCATCAGATACAATATCAAATACAAATATAAAACTTTTAAGCAAAGGCTCAATGTCTATAAGTTTTTTAAGCAGCATAACAGAAAGCCCGTCATCTGAGGAAGCGAGCTTTACAATATTTATATTGCCGCTAAGCAGCCCCTCTATTATGCTAAAGGCTGCAAGAAGCTCTACATTGCCGGCTGATATATGAAATAAAGTACCGAGCGCAATAAATTTATACCTTTACCTTAACATCATATCCGTATGGCTTATATTCTTCTTCATATTCATAAGTCTCACTTGTTCCAAGCTCTGTTTTAAGTCTGTTTTCAAGATACTCTTTGGATAGCATAAGCTTTAAGAGCTTAAACTCCTGCTCTGCCTTATACTGTGGAACTCCCATATCTGTTAAAAGTTTTATATCATCTTCTGAAAGTTTAGAGGAGAGCTTATCACAGGCTGATATGACTGTAGCGGCATTAAGAGGTTGTGCTTCCTTGGCTTTTAATATGTATTTGTCAAGATTTTTATAACTTTTTGCATGGACATTATCTACTATATTTCCCAAATCAAATTCATACTTTTTCTCCAAAAATCAATTGCGTGTGCGGCACAGGTTTTAATTTGTGAAACTCCGCCCTTCCTTTAAGTTCAAAATAATCCGTAGCTATACCGCAACCGCAGCTTTTAGCCGGATGTAACACTGCCAAATCATCTGTAAGTACGCTGCTAAGCGGCATACTTCTCACATAGGGCGTTAAAAGGTTAAGTATACCCACCTTGTCGTAAGGCAGAGGTTTTAGTGTATTTATATCTCTGATTATGACACGACTGTAAATAGGTATATGGAAATGTTCATTTTTACATTTAGTATATGGAACAGGATGTTCGGCAACACTGAAAAACTCATATACATTTTCACTTTCTATACCAAGTCTATCCTTAATTAAATAGTTAAGCTTATTCTTAGACACTTCCATGTCTCCCAAATTGCTTCCAGCCGCCTCCAAGCATTACTTTTGAGCCTTTTGGAAGTTTAAGTTTTATTTTGCATTCAACAAGTTTTTCAAGTAAAAAGTACATATAGGAGGGAAAGCCCATAAATCTTACAGGAAACAAAGATTTAGAACAGCTTTTTAAAGCCTTTATAATACCGTCAATGTTTATAATGTATGAATTATCTTTGTATTTAAGTGCATAGGTATGGCTTAGGACAGGTGAAAAAAAGCTTGCTCCATAGGCGGTTTTTGTCGCCGCAACACTGTGTTTGGCACTTGGTTCAAAGCCCAGTATTATACAGTGCGAAGGTTTTAGAGAAATTAATTTGTGGTAAGAGAAAAATCTGCAAACCATTTGCATACCGTAATAAAAGCTTTTATCATCAAAACCCAGTTTGCTTTTTATACCGCCGGTTCCCGAGGAGGTAGCCTTTATTCTGAGTTTTTATAAGGCAGTGAAAAAGCTTATTTTTTTAAAATACAATGTAGAGCAAGGGCGGTATAAGAGCAAGCGAAGCCTCATTATGAAGCAAAGATTCATTAAAGCCTTGCATATCAAGGATTTTTTTATACTTAGGGCAATGCAGCCTGTGAAAGGCTATGTTTTCTTTCATAGCTCTGATAAAAAGCTTTGAAGTTTTATTCTTTGCATATATATCTTTATTCCAAAAAGAAAGTAAAGTGAATTCATAAATTTTTCCTTTATTGATATTGAAATTTATTGTATAATATAATAGAGATTAATTAAAAGACAATGTTTGCATTGACAGTTTTAAAACAATACTAAAAATCCTTAGCTAATATTTCAAGTAAATATATACAAAAACTTATACTTTATTATAGCATATAGTTTTTAAGGATTTGTAATAAATAAAGTGGAAGATTATGAAAAATATTATTGATCGTACAGGAGGAACTATCGCCTCAAAAGCAAATGGGAGGGGCTTACTCCCGGTAGTGGAAGCTCAGGAAATACTTGAATATGTACTGAAAATGGGAAAAATATGCGAAATGGATGTTTTGCAGCTTTGTAACATAGACTCTACCAACATGGAGCCTGAGGTTTTGGACAAAGCTGGTACTTGCCATCATGGGAAAATTACGATAAGTACGAGGGATTTGTGGTACTGCATGGAACAGATACCATGGCATATACTTCGGCAGCCCTAAGTTATATGGTGCAAAATTCAAGAAAACCGATTGTCATTACCGGTGCGCAGCAGCCTATTGATACTGACGGAACGGGATGCAAAAGGTTAATTTAAGGGACAGTATAATTTATGCCTGTGATGATTATTCTGAAAAATGTGGTTTTGTATTTGACGGCAATGTAGATAGTAGGAACCAGAGCTATGAAGATGAGAGCAGATCTTTTAATGCTTTTCACAGTGTGAATTTTTCCGGTGCTTGCAAGGATTCAAGACTCAAGGATTATCCGTTACATCCCTTACCTTCCTATAAAGAGAGCCGGTGCGTTTTCAGGAGAATTTAAGTAATTCGGTTTGTGTGCTTAAGCTGATTCCGGGGGCAAGAGCGCAGCTTCCATCCTATCTTTTTGAAAACTATGACTGTATTGTTATAGAAAGTTTCGGAGTGGGCGGTATACCGGATAAGCTGCTTGATACTTTTTATAAGGAGATGGAAAAGTGGGAAAAGAGCTGAAAGTTTCTTGTAATGGCTACACAGGTGGTAAATGAAGGTTCCAACATGGAAATTTATAAGGTAGGGCAGAAGGTAAAAAAGGATTTTCAACTTATAGAAGCCTATGATATGACTTTGGAGGCGGCAGTAACGAAGCTTATGATGCTTTTAAGCAAATATCCGTCATCTTATAAGGAGCTCAGAAAGGGATTTTATAAGGAAGTTAATCACGATATACTTTGTGCTTTTCAGGATGATTTGTAAATAACTTGGCTCTTTTTGATTGTATGCATCTAAAAATATTCAGCGTTTTTGCTGTACTGATTTTTGAAATAATGCTACCGCAATCCCACCGGCTTTAGACGGTGGGTTAAGGTAGTATAAGAAAAAACAATAGGGCAGGGACTGCCCGAATTAACGCCTGTGGAGATAGTAGGTTGCGAGGTCAGCGAAGCAGGAAGCCCATAGGCTTTAGACTATGGGTAGTTCACGACGATACACAGATAAGACTATAGGAGGTTTTATGGCAAATGCAGCAGCCACCCCAAAATATAAAGAATATCAAGAGGAGTTTCTGCCCTTATTTAAGACAGAAAATTTAAGCTAAAAAGAGCAGTTGCAACTTTCCGGCACCTACAATATAAGTATAGAAAAAGTACTCGGCTAAGATAGGAAAGTATAACAGGCGAGGAAGCAGGAGTTTTTTCTTTAAAGGCGAGGAGTTTATAAAAGAGTGGTATTGTATTGATTATGATGCAGAATTTTATAGCCTGATAATGCACAAAAATGGTAGAGAATATTTGGTTTTCAGGCAGGATCTGTACGGCTATAGTGTACTGGATATAGAAAAAGAAGTATTATGCAATTTTTCCCGAGTACTCGCTTGATACGGGAGAGACTTTTATCTGGACAGATATTCATTATAATCTTATAAATAATATATTGGCAGTTGAGGGCTGCTACTGGAGCTTGCCCTTACAGCGTACAGCTTTTTAACTTTACAGATCCTATGAGCCAAACTCCGGTATTTGTCGATATAATTTCTTGTTTAGACGGTGATTATGATGTATATGAAGAGTTGGAGTTATGGCATGGGAGGAAGATAGATTAAAACTTAAAGCCTTTCTTTGAAAGCGAAGAAAGATCGAACTTACGATAGACAGTGATAAATACATGGCTTGGCTGAGTGATAGGGATTTGGCAAAATATTTATAATATCGCCGGTATAGTGTAAAAATTAGTACGGTAACAATGGCATATGCCTAAAAATAATATTTACAAAGAAAGGGGTTACTTTTATGGAAGTTACAACAATGGTTTTCAATTGCAGCAATTGTTATATTTGTACTTATTGTAATTATGCTTGGTTATATCAAGTCTCCGCCTGATAAAGGCAATTATTATCTCAGGCTACAGAAAACCGAGAGTACTTATCGGTCAGGCAGGAGTAAGGATTCCTTTTTTGGAAAGAGTGGATATGCTTACGATAAAACAGATATCAGTTGATATAAAGACCAACGGTTATATTCCGACCAACGACTATATAGGTGTTGATATTGATGCCATAGCCAAAGGTTAGGATCAAAACCGATCCTGAGGTATAACACTTGCACAAAAGAACTTCCTGAATATGAGAGAGAGCAGATAGTAACTGCACTTACCGGACTCCTTACAGGGAAATATGCGTGAAATCATAGGTACGGTAAAACTTCAAGACCTTTGTACCAACAGAAAGGCATTCGGTGATCAGGTGCAGGAAAGCCCAAAAATGATATGGCAGCACTCGGTATCGAAATCATTTCCTGCAATATTCAAAGATAAAGGATGAAAAAGGACTTGATCGTGGCACTCCGGTCAGGACAATATGTCCCAGATACAAAAAGAGTGCTTCTATTGCAAAGGCACAGGCTGAAAGAGATGTGCAAATAGCAGATGCGGCAGCGAAAAAGAAGCCAATGCTGCAAGAGTGGCTGCTGAGACCGAGATTGCACAAAGAATCACCAACCTTTGAAATAAAGAAGGCGGAACTGAAAGTTCAAACAGATACTGCAAAGGCAGAGGCGGATGCGGCTTATGAGATCCAAAAACAGCAGCAGGAAAAAGAAATACGAGATAGAGACTATCAATGCTCAAATAGCTAAGGCTGAGAGAGAATCGGAACTAAAAGAAAAGGAAATCTCCGTAAAGGCAAAAGACAGCTTGAAGCCGAGGTCAATAAGCAGGCGGATGCGGAAAAGTATGCTACAGAGCAAAGAGCGGCAGCCGACCTTATCAGAAGGCAAAGAGAGGCTGAGGCTACACGCTATGCGGCAGAGCAGGAAGCGGCAGGTATAAGAGCAAAGTATGAGGCTGAGGCTAACGGTATAGCTCTAAAAGGAAAGGCTGAGGCGGAGGCTGCAAAGGCAAGAGGACTTGCAGAGGCAGAGGCTATGGAAAAGAAGGCTGAGGCGTGCAGCAAGTATAACCGTGCCGCTATGGTTGAGATGATCATAAAGGTTCTTCCTGAGATTGCAGGTAAGGTTGCCGAGCCTCTAAAGCAAATTGATAAAATCACTATTGTCGGCGGAGGAGCGGACAGCAACGGTTTGTCAAGCGTGGCGGATAATGTGCCTCTTATGATGAAGAAGACATTTGAGTCGGTAAAAGAAGCTACCGGAATAGACCTTGCGGAGATAGTGAGGGCGGAAAGCTATGACGCAAAGGTTAATAAGAATGTCAATATTTCCGGAGTATCGGAGATTTTAGATGCTATGAAAAAAGAGCCGGAGAGTGAGAATAAAGATATAAAGAATTAGAAGATAAAAAGAGCATCAGTAGCTGATTTTTATAAACTGCCCGCCGTCAAAGGACAGTAAGTCCAAAGCAGTAAATATAGGTTAGGGCGTCATAGGTTCTATATAAACTATCCACTGCCAGGGAAGCAATCCCAAGTGGTAGTACAGTTTGCTTATCATAGTTTTTATATAAGATGTCCGCTGTCAAAGGGAAGCAGTCCCAAGCAGTAAGCATAGTTTTGTTAATAATAGGTTTTATAAAAACTACCCACCGTCAGGCGGCAGTGGGTAGTATTATACAATAACCGAAAGGATTTTAGTTATGAATGGTATTAAGATAATTTTTGCCTCGGCTTCACCGAGAAGGAAGGAATTACTTTACGCAAATAGGCGTAAAGTTTGAGATAATGATATCGGATAAGGAAACCGATATAGACAGCAGCAATCCTATAAAAAGCTATGAAAAACAGGCAATGCAAAAAGGCACTTGATATAGAAGAAAAGGCGGCACTTAAATACAAGGAAGATTATATTATAATAGCTGCCGATACCATAGTGGCTCTGGAAGACACCATACTTGGCAAGCCAAAGGACAAAGAAGATGCAAGACTTATGCTTGAGAGGATATCCGGTAAAAAACATAAGGTATATACTGCAGTATGTGTGTTTAACAGCAGGTTAAAAACACATAAAAGCTTTTGTTGAGGAAACTTCGGTAGAGGTGGCAGAGCTTTCAAAAAGAGGATATAGACTTTTTATTTATCTAAAGATGAAGCTTTATGATAAGGCAGGAGCCTATGCTATACAGGGGCTTTTTCAAGATATATAGTGGGAATAGAAGGGATTACTATAATGTAATGGGACTGCCGGTGGGCAGAGTTTACAGAGAGCATTTGGCAGGCTTTGTAGGGGAGTAATGCCTTGTGGTATTAGACCTAAATGCTTTTTAAGTGGAGATAAACTATACTGACAAAGCAATATAATTGTTTATGTTCCCAAATCCCAATAAATCATTATTCTATCAGCTTAAATATTGAAGTTTCAATGTACTTATCTCAATTGGGCGAGGAAGTTTAAAATAAAGTTATATTTAGATTAATTAAAAAGTTTTTAGTTATTATAGAAGTTGTCTTAATATATTCTCAATATTGGATAATTGCTTGTAAAGGCTCGTGTTTCATGTTATTCTTACACTATCAAAGTGTTTAATATATTTTTACAGATATAAGTTTTAATGTAAAAATATACCAAAGAAAGAGGAGGAATTTTATGAAGAAAATTTATAACTTTTTAATGCTTTTTAATTCTAAGTGTATTGCTTGTTGCCTGCGGCTCATCTGAAAGCAAGAGCAAAAAGGAAGATAAAAGACTGAAGAAGGTACATCAAAGAAGAAAAAGAAGTCTAAAAAAAGATAAAAATCTAAAGATGAAGGATTCTGAAGATGAGGAAGAAACAAAGTCTAAAAAAGAAGAAAAAAATCATCTAAAAACCAAAGACTCAAAGAGTGATGGGGATAAGGTAATTGACAATGATGAGTATTCTATTACCATACAAGCGTATGGGTGAAGACAGTATGGGAGAATATAGTATTAACGTCTTAGTTGAAAACAAATCTAAGGATACAAAATTATATGATTACCATCAAAGAGGCATCAGTAAACGGAGTACAGGTGAAAGTTCAGTAATGTATTCGATGTTCCTGCAGGAAAAGAGGAAGAGACAGCAATCTTTCTTGAGAATTTGAAAAGATATGGAATCGAGTGAGTATACCGATATAGAAATTACAATTCTTGCTTATAACAGTGACGATATTATGGGTGAGCCTCTTCCTGATGAGACTATACATATTTATCCCTATGGTGAGGAAAAAGGCTACTAAGTTTGAGTATGAGATAAAGGATACAGATCAGGGTGCTTGTGGACAATGAATATATTACAGTTGCTCTATGTGGGCAGTGAGCAGTGAGTGTTAGCGGATATACAGCAACAATATATATTGTCAATAAGACAGATACCAAGGTGACACTTGATGCAAGCGATGTATCCGTAAACGGATATATGGCAGATCCTCTTTATATGGAAACTCTTGAGCGGGAAAAAGTGCTTTCTCAGGCATAAATTGGTTGGATTCGGACTTTGAGTCGGCAGGAATAGATAAATCAAAGTATATCAAATATAGAGTTTAATTTGGATATTTATGATGAAGATAACTCTGATAGAGAACATTTCTTTAACGGAAAAGTAACTATTACACCATAGTAATAGATATTAACAATAACGTACTCGTGGTGGGAAGAGCCGCTCTTTTATATAAAAGATAAAGCTTTGAGCTGCGTATTGTAAATATAAAAGTTTTTATATAAAAATCAAGTAAATAAGCGGAGGTATTGTATGAAAAAATTATATCGTTTGTTAATGTTTTTGATGCTTAGTATATTACTTGTTGCCTGTACCGCATCAAAAAGAAGATGTAAAGGAAGATAAAAACCGAAAGCACAAAAGAAACAAAAAAGGCAAAAAGAATAAGTCTAAGGATAAGTCCAAAGACGAGTCGGATGAAGATGAATCGGATGAAGAGAGTCCAAAGACGAAGAAGAGACAAAGGAAGGTAAAAAGACACCCTCTAAAAAGTACAAGACATGATCACATTTAAAAATGAAATGCTGGTTGATAATGAGTTATTTTTCGATTACAGCAAAAAGTATAGATGAAGATAGTGAATATGGATATGCAGTTTATCTTTTGATTGAAAATAAATCTCCGGATAAAACTTATACGTTCAGTATAGAAAAAGGAGAAGTTAACGGGTAGAGGTTGATCCGTATGCAGTTATTCTTGTTAATCCCGGAAAAAAGGCAAATACATCGGTTAGTATTGATGATCTTAAGAATACGGTATTGAAGAATATACCGATATAGAGCTTACTGTAGATGTCACAGAAGGTAAATACACCTATTATGATGAGCCTTATACAATGAGCGAGTCTATACATATTTATCCGTACGGTAAAGAAAATGCTACCGAGTTCGTCTATGAAGCAAGGCAGGGGATCAGGTACTCGTTGACAATGAGTATGTTACAGTTATTTATGTCGGAGATAATAAAGAAGATGAATTGGGTTATTCCATAAACCTTTACATTGTTAATAAAACGGATAAAGATATCACAGTTTTAGGAGATGATATGTCTATAAACGGATATATGGCAGGGGCATATTATGAGCAATATATAAGTGCAGGTAAGTTGTCTTTGTCCAGCATCCAATGGTATGGAGAAATCATTTTAAAGAAAATGATATAGATGAATCAAAGATAAATGATATAGAGTTCAGTCTGGATATTTACCAGACGGATAATACTGAGGCTGAACATTTCTTTAACGGAATGTTAAAGTTTGCACCATAGTAGTGCTGTGATACTATAAGCAAACCGATTACAATGATTTTTGCAAGTTTAACATAAAAAGATATTGTGTCTTCCATATAAGTTGCTACTTGCAAAAAGACATTTGTCTATTTGATAAATAATTAAAAACTGCTAAAGTGAGGCTGTTGCTAAAAATATAAATCTTGCACAAGATATGGAGATATTTTTCATAATGTTATCATATATCTTATGAGGAACTTAAACTGCAGCAGCCTCTTGCCTTAGTGATTTTTATTAAACTTATTGTTTTATATATTCCGCACTTTTATACGAATAAAAAGTTGCCGCTATGGTATTATTTAATCTTTTATACCGAATGCCTCTGCCAGAAAAATAGTTTTTTTTGCCCAGTTAATATGAGTCTTGTACTCATTCATACGGTCTTTTGAAAGACTGCCCAGTACAAAAAGAATTGGAGTTTTTATTCCAGTCAAGCACTTCCTGTGCGTCATTAAAAATCATATCGAGATACCTTATAGGCTTGATTAATTACCGGTATTTGACTCGGATGTATTACCGTTTTGCCGGTAAAGCCGCAGAGTTTATCATCTCTAATTTCACTTATCAATCCCTGTTCCCAGTTTTCTCCCGCATAATACTCCCAAACCGGACCGGATACAATATAATCCAAAACCGTATACCGTAATTATATCTGAAAAATATTGGAGACGGGTCTTATTTTTGTGAATAGACTCGTCAACCTGTCTCCTGAAACCGAACATATGACAAAGATCGTTGCCCCTACTCTTATGTTTAACACAAGCTCTTCCACCTGTGATAAGAGTTCTTTTTAATGAGTAAAGTATATCAGTCCCTATATCTGAGGTCAATAATAGTTGAATTTTTCATGAGATCGGCATCATGTAAAAGCTTTTTTGTTTGCAAGCTCATTTGCCCTGATTATTTCATTAATATAATCCTTAGCATTACCAAGGTTAAACTTAGGTATAATAAACCCTGTAATTATCTCAATATTTTTTCTTTAAGATGCTCGGTCAATCTTTTTATCTGCTCGGGATTTCTTACTCTTATAAATATCTTCGGCAAATAAAAAGGGCTGCTTTTGATAACTTATATAAATCTTATTAACAGATGCAATTAAAAGCTCTTCGCTTTCAGCTACAAAATCATCATTAATAGTATCCTCAAGGCAAAGAGCCAGTGAGAATTTTTGTGCCGAATTTCTCATTTATAATGGAATTTGCATTGATTCTTTATTGGCAGGGCAGTATAACAAAGCCCCTACGCTATAATATAGGACATTATCTTTCATCGTTTTTCACACCTTTGCAAAAGATTAACAACGAAATAAAGTATATCATTTATTGAAAAAGATATACTTTTATATTATAGAAAAATCAGAGAATATATAGCAAAAAGGTGGTAGTAATTCTTATGGAAACAGTTAATTACAGGCACAATATCTTGAACGTGGGCTCAGTGGATGCATTTTTAAATGTAAAGGGCGAGATATAATAACAGTATAAGAGATGTATACTTTTATAAAGGGCGGTCGGTGAGCCGCAAAAATATTCATAAACTTTGATTGAAGATACAGATAGGCAGAATGGATAAAGAAGCGGCAAATAATAAGCTTTAAATATGTTAGGGATAAGTGCACTTCCCAAACTGCTTAAAATAGAAGACTCGGAGTATTATCAGGTATTTATTCAAAATGGGAGAGTGGCTCTATAGGGGCTTTCAGAAATTTTTATTAAATGAGACAGTTAAAAATACGTTTTTGCAGGCATTGAGAAGGATAAGTGATGATTATAAAAATTCGGAAAAATACTAGCTATTCAATTATTAAAAACTTTATAATCAAACTACTCTACTGAGCTTGATGAAAGCATGTCTGAAATCTTAAAAGATTGGAATGAAAAACAGCCTGATAAAAGTTATTGCGGATAATGTTACAAAAAGAACAGGAATACTTATTTTACTTATTTTTGACATTTTATAGGCTGTGATGTACTTTTAATACAAAACAGAGGAGATATAGAGATAGCAAGTGGGCTTTTTGGGATATTCAAAAATTTATGCTGGGCTCTTATGGAAATAGTGATATTAAGCCTTATACAAGTCAAAATCCCGCCATGAGTGTTAATAAAGAGGACTTTAGTTCCACTACAATTAACACGGTTATAAAGTAAAAAGTGGTGATTCCGCCAAGACCGCAGAGAAATAAAAAGGGCAAAAGAAACCTGGCAAATAATACTCAGCCTTCCCATATGCCGCCTGTAGCTACAGCAAAACAAGCAAGCAATGAAAAGAGAACTAAGCTTTGAAGAACTTGCAAAGCTGAAGCTTCTTCCGTAGTGCTTATTGCCATACATGATGCTAAGGGCGAGGTCCATAGGTACGGGTTCCGGTATTATGATCGGAAAAGACGGATTTATCTTAACCAACCACCATGTGGCAGCAGGAGGAAGATTTTTATTCAGTAAGAGTAGAGGAAGAGGATAAGGTATACTCTACCAACGAACTTATCAAATACAATTCAAGTACCGACTTGGCAGTGCTTAGAATAAAAAGGCAGTTAAAGCCTATTCCGATATACAGGGCGAAAAAGCCCTTGTCAGAGGGCAGAAGGTCGTTGCGATAGGAAGTCCTTTGGGACTTTTTAACTCCGTATCCGACGGAATCATCTCGGGTTTTTAGAAATATAGATAATGTAGATATGATACAGTTTACCGCCCCCATATCACACGGAAGTTCAGGAGGGGCAGTGCTTAATATGTACGGAGAGGTCATAGGCATAAGTACTGCCGGAATTGACAGAGGGCAAAATATTAATCTGGCGGTAGGCTATGAGAATATCAAACTATTTACGGCAGGTTTTACAAGTTGATAAAAAATATGTTATAGGATATTTGTATTGCGGTTTGTCGACAGAATGGAAATAGAGTAAAAATACTTTCATAGCTGTTTTGTTGCGGTTTGTTTGCAGAATGGAGATAGAGTAAAAATACATTACAGGTTGCTTGTATGGCGGCTTGTTTTCAGAATGGAGATGGGGATGATAAGAGTTTGGTTTAATCATTGGTTCAGCACTTCATGCAGACTTATTGAGCTGATGAAGGCGGATGCAAATAAAAATCTATATTATAGGCAGTAATATGCAAAAAAACTCAGTAATTCAAAAGGTTTGTGATGAATGGTATGAGGAGCCGACCTGTGAAGGAGCGGAGTATATAAGTTACTGTCTTGACTTTTGTAAAAGCAGGCAGGTGGATGTATTTGTACCGAGAAGAAATATGCTGAGTATCAGTCAAAATATCGATAAATTCAACGACATAGGCGTAAAAGTTCTTTTGGACGATTATGAAACTGTCTCACTTTTGGAAGATAAGGTCAAAACCTATGATTTTTTTAAGGGTATAGACGGTATAAATGTACCCGATTACTATAAGGTGGATAGTGTAGAGGAGTTTAAGGAGGCTTATGCCAAACTTAGTTTAGGCAACGAGGTTGTATGTGCAAAGTTTGTAAGAGATGAGGGCGGTAAGAGCTTTAGGAAAATAAGTAAAGAAAGTAAGGGCTTAAAGAAAATCAAAAGCTATGCCGGCGTGGGTATAAGCTATGATGATTACTTGGCTGTACTGGAAGCTGTAGAGGACTTTGATGACATCATACTGATGCCCTACTTAGAGGGAAATGAAATCAGTGTGGACTGCCTTAATACTAAAAAAGGGCTTATTGCAATTCCCAGAGAAAAAGGGAACTCAAGAGACGAAAGAGTATTTTATGATGAGGACATCTTAAATATGGTCGGTATAATTACAGCTAATATAGATATAAAATACCCCTTTAATGTGCAATTCAAAATATAAAAGGAAGTAAGCCGTATCTGCTTGAAATCAATACAAGGATGTCCGGCGGTCTGCAAATGAGCTGTCTGGCAGCGGATATAAACATACCAAGTATTGCACTTAATAAACTTTTAGGTGAAGAAGTAGACTGGGTACAGAGGAAAAAGAGGCGGTGGTTTTCGTATGTGGAGCTGCCGTATATTATAAGGTTGGAGGAAAAAAATAGCCTTGTTTACGTTGATTTTACACAACTTGAAAACCCCCTATATATATGGTACAATTTTTCCATGCAAAATAATATGTATAAGGGGGATGGTAAAGATGAGTTACAGTGGTAAAAATTACAACTATCATTCAATTCACCGGTGATTTTGGGCTTTACCCTAGCCTGCTTTTGTAGTTATGGTGCTTGACAGGATAAGCCTTGGAGGTACAACAAGATTATTTTTTAGCGTTTACAGGTCATCACTGTTAAATCCGCTCACATACATCAGGTTGTTTTTGTCATGTGCTCGGTCATGCCGACTGGCAGCATTTTATGGGTAATATAATGCTTATATTGGTATTGGGACCGCTTCTGGAAGAAAAATACGGCTCGGCAAATATTCTCTTTGTAATACTGGCAACTGCCCTTGTAACCGGACTGGTTAATTATTTGCTCTTTTCCTTACACAAGACTGCTTGGAGCAAGCGGAGTAGTCTTTGCACTTATACTGCTTTCTTCATTTGCAAGTTTTGAAGAGGGTAAGATACCTGTAACATTTATTTTAGTGGCACTTCTTTATGTAGGTCAGCAAGTTTACAGCGGAATTTTTATAAAAGACAATGTATCAAACCTGACACATATATTGGGTGCTATAGTAGGAGCCAGTTTAGGCTTTGTAATGAATAAAAATAAGATGAAAAAGATATTGATGGTGAGAATGCTCTATGTTAGAACACAAAAAGATTCAAAAACCTTAATGATTATTTTTGTTGAACTTAACAAAAAGACCTATAAAAAGGTGTATACTTTTATAGAATTAACGCTTACTCAAAAAGAAATAGGCGACTTTATAAAAATATTATGATGCGGCAAGGCGTGCAGGGAGTGGTGATTGAGGGAAGATTCCCAATCCGGATGAGAAGAACTTATCATTTTATACCGAAATGATGGGAAATGATTTTCAGATGAGTGAAAACTTCATATCAACACATTTGAAAAATGGCTTTCACGAATGAATGACTTTCAAAGACAAAGCGTAGCAGCCTCAATATACAATTCCCTGTATACAATGCACAAAGAGGGAAAAGACCGACAATATGCTAAAAATGCATATATCAAGTTTATGTGCTGGCTGTATTATAAATTTGAGAGAATAGTAAATCAGCTTGGAGAAAACAACATCCCTAAGATACTTTATGAGGGTGATATAAGCCACTATGAGCTTATGCTTATATCCATACTTTCGGATGCCGGCTGTGATGTAGTGCTTTTACAATACAATGGTGATGCAGCATACTTAAAATCAGATCCGAAGTCTCTGCTTTCCTATAATCTGGAACTTCAGGGTATGGGGGCATTTCCGACAGGGTATTCTCTAAAAAGTGTACGTGATGAGATCAAAGTGATATGAATAATGAAAGGCTCTACGGACAGCCGCCTAAGCTTAGTAATTGCACGAATGCATGGATTACAGGAAAGGGCTTTGAAGATATACTTAAAAGTCCGGCACTAAGGGGTACGGATGAAAGATTTTTCTACAATCTTTTTTGCAGAATAAACGGTGTAGAGGACAGACTTACCTATGTAAATGACTTATTTAAGTTGCAGCAGGAGCTTAGAAACTCTAAAAAGAAGGCTTGTTATTGTAAATGAGGAAATACCTAAAACCTACACCTGAGGAGATCGCCGGAATTAAAAGAGGCAATTATGCAAAATTAGATCAGATGATACTTAATATAATAGGAAATATACAGTATAGCGCAAATATTGAGTTGCAAAAGATAATGCATAAAGCCTTTATTGACCTTATACTTATGGAATCCAAAAAGGATGCCGGCAACATAAATAAATTTACAAACAAGGCGGTCTACCTTATTTGTTGGTTAAAAAGATATATGCCTGAACTTTTTCCAATTGGAAGGCGCCTGATATAGCTTGCTTTTATATATATGGGAGGATGCAGGGGATAATAATGAGGCTTTATTTATAAGCTTTTTAGCTAAGCTTCCCATAGATGTTTTGATACTTTGCCCCAATCTTAATACTAAGTGCTGTCTGGAAGATAAGTTTTTATATGAGGAAAACTATAGCGAAACTCTTGCAGTCAGTAAATACCCTGAGGATAATTCTCATGTAAGAATGGGAACAATGGCATATCATGCTGAAAGAGATTTGGATACTATTATGTATCAGGACAGCGGTATGTATAGAAACAGGCAGTATGGTAAGGCAAATGCTATAAGCTTGCAGACCATGTATGAAGAAATAAAAAATTTTATGGGATCAGGAGTTAAAAGTACAGACCGGGCTTTAGTACGGTTAATGATGTGGTAAATATACCTGTAATATTTGCAAAAGGTATCCGGAGTAAAGGACGGACTTATTGCAAAGTATTGGGAGTCGGTCAGAGAGCTTGTAACGCCCTGATACATTTATAATAAAAAGCACCGTATATACAGCAGACAGACACAAACCCCATGAAGGAGTATGTGGCTGAATTCTATAAAAACGGAAGGCTGCAAACAGAAAAATAAAAATCATCCAAAGTATGCTTACGGAATATTAAGAGATGATATACAGGAGCTTATATTTGATAAGTTAAGAGCCTTTGATAGAGCAAAAAGTTAATTAAAAATACAGGAATAAACGGAACGGAATATGTTATAATAGCTCAAGTTCTGAATTTACCTAAAAAGAAATAATCCGAATGATACAAAATTTTGATTTTACAAAGAAAAATCCTAAGTTGATATATATAAATACCGCCGAAACGGTGATATCATTGGAAGATTCTATACTTACGGCGTTTTTAAATCTTATAGGTTTTGACATTATTTTTCTTTGTACCTACAGGTTATCAAAGTGTTGAGAGGTATTTTAACGGTAATATAATAGAAGAGCATCAAATAGGTGAGTATAAGTATGATATGCAAGTGCCGAATTTGAGTGTTTCTTCATCAGGCAGGCGCATGACATGGCGTGAAAAACTTTTTGGGAGGTAATAAGCATGGCAATTGATTTTAGTAAATCATCAACTACCGCTGCAAGTACAACACCTGCACAGGCGGCACTTCCTGCAACCAAGGATGAGATTGAGGTTGTTGAGCAGTACGATATTGTTGCAGACAGGCAGCAAATGAATGCAGATTTGGTTAATTCACAAGAGGTGGACCGTATTGTGTCAGTACAATTGAGGTAAATAATCTTGAGACCATAGTTACATTCGGTGCGGAAGTGGCGGAAGAGATATCCAAGGCATCGGACGTGGTACTTAGAAGCATGAACATGTCTCAACTTGATGAGACAAGTGAGATGCTTAAGACTCTTGCAAAGATTATGGATCAATTTGATATTGAAGAAATCAAGGACAATCCGAGTTTATTTGGAAAGTGGTTCGGCAACTTAAAAAAACAACTTGACAGAATACTTGCAAAGTATCACACTCTTGGAGATGAGGTTGATAAGATCTATGTTCAGCTAAAGGGTTACGAGTCTGAGATAAAGCAGTCAAACCGTAAGTTAAATACAATGTTTGAGACCAATGTTAACTTTTATCATGAACTTGTTAAGTATATTTTAGCAGGCGAGCAGGCTTGTAAAGAAATACAGGACTATATGGAGCAAAGAAAGCAGTATATGGAGACAAGCGGTGATCAGTCAGTGCAGTTTGAGCTTACCAGCCTTAATCAAGCTCTGATGATGATGGAGCAAAGAACTCAGGATCTAAGAACTGCCGAAAGTGTTGCCATGCAGTCTATCCCTATGATCAAGACAATGGAGTTTAGCAACTACAACCTTGTCAGAAAGATAAATTCCGCTTTTATAGTTACACTTCCGGTATTTAAGCAGGCGCTCGCACAGGCTATACTGCTCAAAAGACAGAAGATTCAAGCAGAGGCTATGTCGGAGCTTGATAAAAAGACCAATGAGATGCTTATCAAGAACGCACAAAATACGGTTGACATATCAAAGACCACTGCAAGGCTTGCCTCAGGAAGCTCAATACAGATAGAGACACTTGAAACCACATGGAGAACGATTACAAGCGGTATTGAGGAAACCAAGAGAATTCAAGAGGATGCAAAGAAGAAGAGAATAGATGATCAGGCAAGACTGGCTGCTATTAAAGAAGACTTTAACAGAAACTATCATATGCCGAAGTCGACCCAAAGATAATTAAATACACAGTCAATGTGTTTTAAGCATGAATATACAGTTGGTATATTGCAGTAATTAAGGCGTGTTTTGTATTTTTATAATTAAAATACGCTTGATATAGTTTAGTAATTAATATATTTTTAAGTATTAATGCAAGCTTAATGCGGTTTAAAGCATTAAGATACAATTTTATATAAAGGAGGCTTTCAGTTATGCCAATTAATTTATCCAAAGGACAAAAAGGTAGACTTAACAAAGGGTAATCCGGGACTTAAGAGCATTATGGTAGGTCTTGGTTGGGATGTTAACGCATTCGATTCAGGTGTTGACTTTGACCTTGATGCGGCTGCATTTATGTGAGGTGCGGACGGAAAAATGTCCAACAGACAAAGAGTTTTGTATTCTATGGTAATTTAAAAGCATCAAAAGCGAGTCGGTAAATCACATGGGGAGATAACCTTACAGGTGCAGGCGAAGGTGATGATGAGCAGATACAGGTAGATCTTACAAAAGGTACCTGCCAACATAGAAAAGATTGCATTTACCGTAACAATATATGATGCGGACTCAAGACATCAAAACTTCAGTCAGGTATCAATGCATTTATAAGATTGGTTGATGAGTCTAGAGGACAGGAGCTTATACGTTATGATCTTGAGAAGATTTCTCAATTGAGACAGCTCGTAGTTGTGAGGAGAGCTTTACAGACACAGCGGAGAGTGGAAATTCAATGCTATAGGAAGCGGATTCCAAGGGAGGTCTTGCAGCGCTTTAGCTGGACACTATGGTATAGAAGTAGCTTAGGAGGAAATGCCGGTTAATTTACAAAAAGGTCAAAAGGTTAGCCTTTACAAAAGACAAACCCCGGACTTAATAATGTTGTAGTAGGTATCGGATGGGACATAAACAGATTTGATACCGGTGGAGATTTTGATTTGGATTCGGCGGCATTTATGCTTACTGATGCCGGAAGAGTATCAAACCAGGATGATTTTATATTTTTGGAAATCTTACACATCCTTCGGGCAGTGTAAGACATTTTGGGTGATAACCTGACAGGTGCGGGAGACGGCGATGATGAGCAAATCAGGATCGAACTTTCAAAAGTACCTGCCAATATCAGCAGAATCGCATTTACTGTAACAATATATGATGCTGAACAAAGAAGACACAAATTTCGGTCAGGTATCAATGCCCTATGTAGATTTTTGATGAGTCTAACGGAGTAGAGCTTTTTAAGATACGATCTTGGAGAGGACTTTTCTATAGAGACAGCTGCGGTATTCGGAGAGCTTTATAAAAACGGTGCCGAATGGAAGTTCAATGCTATAGGAAGCGGTTATCAGGGCGGTCTTGCAGCCCTGTGCAATAACTATGGAGTAGAGGTAGGTTAGAGAGAACATATATGGCTATTAATTTACAAAAAGGTCAAAAGTAAGCCTTGAAAGAACGCTTCCTCAGGACTTGAGAGATTCTTGTAAACTTAAACTGGAATTCAACACCTGTAAAAACAAGGTATTTTTGCTTCATTATTCGGAGGCGGTAACGGTATGATCTGGATCTTGGATGTCTGTATGAGCTGAAAGACGGTCGAAAAGGTGCGGTACAGGCACTTGGCAATGCATTCGGAAGTTTAAGTAATCCGCCTTTTTATTGCTTTAGACGGAGATGATCGTACCCGGAGCCGCCGCAGCGGGAGAAAAATCTCAGAATCAACGGTAATCAGTTATCCAGTTTTAAAAAGAATACTTGTTTATACTTTTTATATATGAGGGTGTTGCTAATTGGAAGCAGGCGGATGCTATTGTAACAATAAAAATATCCGGGGGCAAGAAGACATTGTAGTGAAGATGGATACATTTAATTCATCTAACATCATGTGCGGATTGGTTCTCCTTGAAAACCAGAATGATCAGACATTCAGTGTTGAAAAATAGTACAATTTTATAGAGGACACAGTGATCTTGATCGTGCTTTTAATTGGGGAATGCAGTGGAAAGCCGGAAGAAAGTAGGAAAAAGATAATATATGTCAATCAGTTTACAAAAAGGTCAAAAAGTAAGCCTTTCAAAAGATAATGCAGGTCTTGCAAAGGTTATTGTAGGACTTGGTTGGGATGAAGTGGGTCAGTCATCGGGAGGAGGTTTTATGAGCTCTTTATTCGGTTCATCTTCTTCAGGTGAAGACATAGACTGTGATGCCTCTAGCGATTATGTTAAGAGACGGTAAATTTGTTGATAAACATGATGTGGTTTATTTCGGTAACTTAGCTCACAAATCCAGGATCTGGTAAGCCATCAGGGGAGATAACTCACCGGAGCCGGTGATAGGAGATGATGAGCAGATTATTATTGACTTATCTAAAGTACCTGCAGGAATATGACAAAATAGTTATGGTTGTAAATATCTATGATGCAGTACCTCGCAGGCAGCATTTCGGAATGATTAAAAATGCTTTTTATACGCTTTGGTAGATGCAGAAATAATAATGAGATGTTTAAGTATAATTTAACCGAAGATTATTCAGGGAATGACAGCTATGATTTTTCGGGGAGGTATACAGGTATAACGGAGATGGAAGTTCAGTGCTATAGGACAGAGGGTACTAAGGACTCCGGGCTTGCAGAGAGCTTTACCAGAAGGTATGTGTAACTACTTTATAAAAACCTGATTTTTATAAAAGTTTTTACTAGTTTTTCTAAGCACTATACTGCTATAATTGTATAGGTCAAATTCGATGTAAAAGAGGGCGATACTGACAGCCCTTCTTTTTATGTGAATGATAAGACTAAGGCTTTATGTCTTATTAAAAGGGATATAAGTCTTTGATTATAGAAATTATTAATTTAACGAGGAGGTTATTTTACAATATGGCTGATATGAAAAAGGAGATTCTTCTAAAGGGATTGTCCGACTCACAGGCAAATGAGAGCAAAGCCAAGTACGGTACCAATCAACTTGCTAAAAGAAAAGAGAGTCCCTCTGGTCCATGTTCCTTACCGCTTTTAACGATATATGGATCAAGGTTTTGTGCGGAGCTTTATTACTAAAAATAGCTTTGGCAGTTTTGGGGATGTTTATGCCGGACCTTGCAGGGGACAACGATATAGTTGAAATCATAAGTATACTTGCAGCTATTGCTCTTGCAACCGGTTTCAGTACACTTTCCGAGTATAGAAACACTTCAAGAAGTGAGGCGCTTCAGGAAGAGTACAACAAAACCTACGCTAAGGTTATGAGGAATGGGAAAATAGTAAATATTTTAACAAGCGAAATCCTAAAGGGAGATACCATACTGGTACAAAGCGGAGATAAGGTGCCGGTAGACGGATTATTGTTTGAGGGAAGTATCAAGGTATCACAGGCAGTGCTTAACGGAGAGTCAAGAAGTGCCGATAAGGAAGCTACCGACAATATGGAAGAAGCCGAGTCTACCGACTATGGCTCTTTACATAAGGTATTTATGGGCTCTGTTGTTATTTCCGGTGAGGGTTATATGGTAGCCACAGTTATAGGTGACGACTCCGAGCTTGGTAAGATCAATAAAGCCCTAACTGATGACAGTGAGGAAGAAAGAAAAAGACACCTCAAGTCTTAAACTTGAGGTCGTAACATCGGTATAGGTAAAATCAGTGTAATAGCGGCAACTGTTGTAGGAGTTTTACATATGGTACTTACACTGATGAGAGCAAATCCAGATGCCCGTACCTTATCTTTTATACTGCTTACAGCTACGGAAGCGGTTATGCTTATGGCTACAATGGTAATCATGGTTGTGCCTGAAGGGCTTCCTATGATGAACAGCTTAGTTCAGCTCGATGAATACCGAATCCATGCACAAGAAAAATATTCTTGTAAGCCATAAGGCGGCATTCTCAGACTCCGCATATATGAATGTTTTATTCAGTGATAAGACCGGAACAATAACCGAGGGTAACCTGTCCTTAGTTGAGTTTATTAACGGTGAGGGAGAGATCATAAATAAAATCGACAATGATGAATTTATAGAAGCTATAACCCTTAACAATCTCTCAAAAATATCAGCCGAGGGAGAGGTAATAGGAAGTAACAACATGGACAGAGCCTTACTTACCTATGCTATGCACCATGGCTATGACGATTCCAATAACGATCCGGACAAGGTTGAAGACATCAGCGGCTTTGACTCCGAGAAAAAGTGTGCTACCGCAAAGCTTAAGAGCGGTTTGATATACTGGAAGGGTGCAACTGAAAATATTATCGACAAGATTACACATTATGTACTTCAAACGGTGAACTTAAGGAATTTACAGCAGAGAACAGAAAGAAAGTCGAAGAACAGATGCTTGCACAGGCAAAAAGGACTATGAAGCTTCTTTCTATAGTAAAAATAGTTGACGGCAAAACCATACTTATGGCTATTCTTTTGTCTTAGGGGACAATGTAAGGCGGATGCCATAGAAACAGTTGAAATACTCAATGATGCCGGTATACAGGTGGTAATGGTAACAGGTGATGCCGAAGAAACCGCAGCTGCGATTGCAAAAGAGCGGGTATACTTAGGGACGAGGAAAATGATGTCGTTCTTACACATGAAGAACTTGAAGCTATGTCGGATGAAAAAGCTTAAGGAAGTACTTCAGATCTTCGTGTAGTGAGCAGGGCTCAGCCTTTTGGACAGACTTGTATCGCTTTTCACAAGACATTGATAATGTCTGCAGGTATGACGGGAGACGGTGTCAATGATGCTCCGGCATTAAAAGCAGGCGGATATAGGATTTGCTAAGGGTGACGGTACAGCCGTTGCACAGGAAGCCGGAGATGTGGTAATGCTAATAACAACTGACTTCATAAAAGACTGCGTGTGCTTAACAGTAGAACTATGGCAAAGTCCGTAAGGCAAGTTCCTTATCTTCCAACTTACTATAAATATAGCAACTTTGTATGAATATTATTGCACCTGTACTTGGTTGGACAGAGCCTTTCTCAATCGTGCAGATTTTGTGGATCAATCTTATCATGGATACCTTGGCAGCGATGGCATTCGGTGGTGAGCCTATACTTGACAGATATATGCAGGAGCCTCCAGTAAAAGAGAAAGATAACATATTGACCTCATATATTAAGTCCGCTATCGGTGTAAGTGCGGTATTTATTACCTTGGTAGCGATATTGATTCTTGAAAATATCGGAGGAATTACAAAGCTGTAACACCGGATAATGTAGCTGATCCTGAGACTTTACAAGAAGACCTTTATGTTTGCCTTCTTTATATATGCAATTATATTTAACAGCTTTAATACAAGATCCGAAAAGTTTAACTTGTTTGAGCATATAGGTGAAAATAAGAACTTTATAAGGTAATGGGAGCCATCTTCATACTTCAAACCATAATTGTCAAATGAGGCGGAAGGGTATTTGAGACAACTATGTTAAGCCCCTAAGGCACTTATAGTTTCTATGCTTTTAGCTATTTTGATAATACCTGTAGACTTGTTAAGAAAAAGCCTTTGCATCAAAGAAATAAAATGAAAATACTGTGCACGGACCTTGATAATACTATTTATTCTTATAAACATGATGTAGGAAATGAAAAATGAATGTAGAACTCTATAAAGAGCGAGAGATTTCATTTATCAGCAATCATACCTATGAGCTTTTTAAAAAGGTAAAGAGAATTTCTTATATAATACCTACATCTACAAGGACAAAGGCAGTATGACAGAATAGACTTAAAAATAGGCTCTTTTAAAATATGCTGGTTTTGTAACAGCAGTGTTTTGCTTGTAGACGGCAAAAGGATAAGGACTGGTATAGAGGAGTCTCTAAGACTGGCTAAACCAAGTAACTTAGAGGTTAAAAAGCTTTAAGAATATTTGGAAAATGATAAAAGAAGAATATTTGAATTAAGGTATATCGAGGACTTGTTCGTCTTTACAAAGTGTGATGAAGCTGAAACTGTGGTAAATGAATTAAGAAAATATCTTGATAAAAGCCTTGTTAATGTATTTAACAACAAGGAAAAAGTATATGTGCTGCCTACCTTACTTAGCAAGGGAAAAGCCATAGAAAGATTAAGAAAGTATCTGAAGGTGGAGTTCATAATTGCGGCAGGAGACAGCGAGTTTGATATTTCTATGGTGGAAGCGGCGAATATGGGACTTGTTCCGTATGGCTTTAAATCGGAGTTTAATATTAAAAGTGATATTTGTGAAATGGGAAAAGAAGGGCTGTTTTCAGAGCAGTTGCTAAGAAAATGCCTGCAATATGACAGTGCTTTTATGATTAAGCCTATATGTTCTAAAAGCTATCTTATATATTCAGTTTTCTTGTATTTTAGGTAATATAGTGATAAATTTTATATATACTGTAGACCTGCCTATAAAAATTTGCAAAATATTTTTCGAAGGCTGTATTAACAGGATATCGGAGATCTGATGAAACTTGATTATAAAAATTTTGCAAACCCTAAGTTTATAGGGTCTTTGATGTAAGGTTTTATTAAATCGTTGACTAATTTTTATATATACAAAATTATATATCCGTTAGATGTATCGGTATATTCTAGTCTATTTCTTAGAATTATAGGACTGATTTTTATACTTCTTTGGAATAATACGGCGTAGCCAGCTACGCCGTATTATTCTCTACTAAAAATCAGTAAAAATATAAGCTATAAGTGTCATAAAAGGTTAAAATACTAAAAGTATGGTACTACTCAATAGTGATTTCACCTGAATCACTGTCCAAGTTTATAGTACTTTCACCATCTTTATTATACGCTGCAAATGAAGAAGCGAAGTCTTTTTTATCATCTTTTGTAATGCTTGTAAAGTTGAATTTATTATTTATCTCACCCAAGTCGGCCTTAGCTTTTACACTTACATTGCTGTCCTCATCAAGGTCCAAGATCAATACTTCGAAATTGGATTTTAATGTATGTTCACCCTTTTTAATTAATATAGGTTTGTAATGTATATTTCCCACAGCGGCTTCAATGTTGGAAGAGTTTATAGTGCCTGTAACTTCAGCATCACCCACGCTACAGGTAACATTAAGGTAGTCTGCATCCACCTGTGCATCTATATCTCCCACATCGGCATTAAGCAGCCTTTGTGAAACTTCCGTTCAGTTTTATATCTCCCACATTGTTATCAACATTTTAATTCTTTATTATAATTTCAGGAAGTTTAATTATAAGTTTTAATATTGTTGTTATGAAGGAAATTAGGATCAACTTGGGACCTTTGCCATATCATCGCATCAATTGTAAGCTTTACCATTTGCTGACTTAAGTTTTATCTGAGAGTCTTCCTTTGCTATATATTCAATACTTGCAGTGTTGCCTTTGTACGGCTCTATACTAAGATCCGCAATGTCGCAATTGATATCTATAGTATCTATATCTTTAATCTCTGCACTTTCGCTTATAGTTGCATCGACTCTATAGCTTATATTCGTTACTGTCAAATCTTTATATCCCGGGAAATTAAAGCATAATAAAGCGACAACTACAGTTGACATAGCAAGGTAATAAATAAAAACGATTGAAATAATAAGCCATTTTTAGAACTGTTTTTCCTTTTCATTGCTATTCTCCTATATTAAAATAATACTTTAGTTACCTGCTTTTTTAACAAGTTCGACATTTGCTTTAATGTAGGAAATAGTTACCTGTAGGATAAGTCTGCTTATAAATACGGTCAGTATTAGAAGCAATAAACCAAGTGATAAAAGTCCTATTCCGGATATAAAAGCGAGGCAAGTTTCCCAAGCCCTATACTAAGATTAAAAGGTATACTGACGTAGGGAAGGGCAAAAAATGCATTTATTATCAGAACTATTCCGGCAAAACTTATGCCAAGCGACATCCCTCCAAGCCCTATAACTACACCTATAATTCCGGCATATAAGCCGACAACAAAGACAAGATTGAAAAGTCCGAGACCTATGCCGGCAAGTATGGCTTTAAACATATTGTAGGGACAGGGGCTGATTTCAGCCTTTCCAATAAAACCATCAGACCTTGTAAGCATTAGCTATTTGTACCGGATTGCCCAGAGCCTTTGATATTTCTTCTTCCGTTTTGATTATGCCAAAACCTATCCTAAAATGTTCCTCATAGTCAGTACAAAATATCATTAATCGTCTTTCGAATCCATACCGTATAAGTTTGCACGAAGTATAGCTAAAAATTCCTGCTTATTCATATCATTCTCCTTTAGTAATATCAAGATTAATTATGTAATCAACTTGTTTGGAAAAATTATTCCATTCCGTTTTAAGAGTTTCAAAGCGTTCAAGTCCGGAATCACTGATGGCATAATATTTTCTTGGCGGACCTTCAGTAGACTCTTTCAAATATGTTGTGCAATACTTTTTCCGTAATAAGTCTCCTTAGCAAGGGGTAGATAGTTCCCTCTGAGACTTCTATTGCTCGTGAAATAACCTCAACTATCTCATAACCGTAGCAATCTTTTTTGCTTATAAGAGAAAGTACACACAGCTCCAACACACCTTTTTACAACTGTGTAACCATAAGGACTCCTTCCTGCATAAAAATAATTATTTATCGGCTATAAAAACTTAAGTTATTACAGTTCGGTTAGATATATTCATAAGCTTGTCTTTATCAATACATAGCTTCGGATTAAAAGTTGTACACTATGTTGACGAAGATGATTAACCTGTTTGAACTGTAAAAGCTAAGTTTATAAAACTACAGTCTGAATAAATTACAACCATAATAACACATAGTACTTTATAATGCAAGGTACTAGGTAATATGTATTTATTTTGTGATTGGATAAAGACAATAAAAGAGCTTGCTGTTTACGAAAAATGTTGAAACATAAGCTGTTACCTATTAAATAAATAATTATAGTTAAACAAATGCAATATAAAGTAAAATATTTTGCAATACAATATATAATTAATAGGGTTTAAATGAGTGCTATATTACTATCACTGTAAAACCAACTAAAAAGAGACTTTGTTATATATTATAAGAAAAAGTATTATAATGCTCTTATAAAAACACAAGGAGAATTACATCATGAAATATATATAGAAGAAAAAGAGTTGTAAATATTCCTGCCGATATCGCTTGGAGGCATTAAAAAGAAATGAATGTATGGCTGCCTAAGCTTTCTACCAATAAAGGCGTAGATTATGACAAAGATGGTGTGTTTTTAAGCAGGGCAGAAAGTATAAGGTAACTTCCAAAGAGGGAGTGGTGATGGAGTAGTGAAATCTACAGCGTAGATGAAGCAAATATGGAGATAGAGATACACGCAGAGCATAAACCGCTAAAAATCCATACTTAAATGCAGGGTAATAGACCTTGGCAACGACACTTGCAAGCTTATGAGAACACAAGGATATCCGGGTTGGTTTGGTGTGATTTTTACTGCATTTTGGGGTAGAGAGAGTCGGGAGAGACGGCAGAGTATCTGGATGTATGGGAAGAATATGCAAGCTTTGCTTAATTAAAAAGCAGTAGAAAGCATTTGTTTCAAAGTTAATTTTTAGAAAAATTACTTTGCAGTGCTTAGTGGAGATATGTGTGTGGCTTACAAATATTTTTGCTGTATAGGGCATTAGTTACAAAAGGGTGAGCGAAGAAGAGTTTACACTATAATATACTGTATTTTACTATAGAGGTTGAGAGGTTTTGATATATGGGGTTTGGAAGAGTATAACTGCATAGTTGTTTTTAATAAGAACAAGGATAAGATTCTTTTTGCAAGAGAATTAAAAAGACCTTATAAGGGCTTATACAACTTTGTGGGCAGCAAATTGGAAGAGAATGAGACAAGCAAAGAAGCAGCTTACAGAGAGCTGTATGAAGAAAGCGGTATCGACAAAAGCGGATATCAAAAACTTATTCATCTTATGGATTCTGCATACTATCCTCATGAATTTATCTTTGAGATATATAGGGTACTAGATAAGGACATAGATTTGGTGGAAGAATCTAATCCTTTAGAGTGGTTTTCTGTGAAGAGAACTTTTGCCGATACAAATAGGGTTTGCAGGAGACGGAAATATTGCACATATAGTAAGGGTTGCATTAAAGGTATTAAACTCTTGAAAATTTTTACAGCATTACAGTATATATAATCAAGTGCCGCTCTTGACATTTTATGAAGATTATTTTATACAATTAGTAGAAAAAGATAACACATGGTATATATAAAAATAGATATAAGATATTTCCGGTTACAAAATGAATGCTGATAAAATAATATAAAAAATAAATACCAAAAGTATAGAGTACTAATATAAAGCCCACATAAACAACAATAAAAACAATTATTTTTAGTTTTGACGAAGATGAATGACCTACCTTAATTGTAAGTAATAAATTTATGTATGCATAAGATTTAATTATATATAAAAATGCTGTAAAATATGCAGCAGTAAAAAGGAGGACTTTATGTCAAAAGGAATATGATGTAGTGATTAAGAGTAAGGGCATGGGACACGGAGAGGACGATGAGATTCTTCTTGAGAAACTGATGGAAGGTTTCATTCATACACTTGCAGGCAGAGACAACTTACCTAAGCACCTTGTATGTACGGCTCAGGTGTTCAACTTGCTTGCACAGGCTCTGACAGCCTCAGAGGATCTTAAAAGTACTTGAGGGAAAAGGGAGTAAAGGTGCTTTCTTGTGGTATATGTCTTGATCACTATGAGTTAAAAGATGAACTTAAAGTAGGTGGAACTACAACCATGGCAGAGGTAGTTGATATCATTGTAACATCTGAAAAAGTAGTTACTCCATAAATATTTTTTAAGGCTGTTCCGTTAAAGAAACATTATGCGAGATGATATTGCTTCTTCAAATATCATAGGTGAAATATATTTCTTGGCGGACAGCCTCTATTTTTGATAATATATTAGGCGAGGTGAGAATTATGGGAATTTATCCGAACTTTTGTACGACGTTGATAGGATCAATGCCAAGGAGTCCCGAATTATTGGAGCTTAAAGACAGGCTGCTTATGACAAGGATAAAAGAGAGCGTATATTGCCAGATTATTAAAAGAAAACTAAGTTGTTGAACTTCATGCCAGTAATGATATCCTGGTTTGCGGAGAGCTTGGAAGGATAACTTTGTAAGCTTTGTTGCAGAGCAGGTAGAAGGTATAAGTCTTATGAGTATGGACGAAATACTTGAAAGTACCGCAAATTCCGATGACTTCAAAGAGTCTAAATCAAATGGACGCTTCGGATAATTCTATGAGCAACCCTATATGCACAGGTAAAATAGATACAAGTGCCCGTTTGGTTGAAGATGAAGTCAAGATCATGAAAGAACTTATCAGCGACAGTATGTATAAAGTCACAATACCGAGTCCCTACTATTGACACGTTCAATGTGAGCTTAAGGAAGTAACTCAAAGTGCATATAAAGACAGAAAAAGAGTTAGGTGAGGATGTTGTAAAATTAATATTAAATGAAGTGGAGCATTTGATAGCGGAAGGTGTTAAGGTAATACAAATTGATGAGCCTATAGTGTCTGAGGTTGTATTCCAAAGAAGCGGTGGCGATAATTCCTTCTACTGAGGTGCCTTGTCGGAAAAAGTCAAGGTTGACCAGGAATTAAAGTTTGCAAGTAACCTTTTAAAGCCGGTGCTTGCCAAGATTAGAGAGTATGAGGATGTAACCAGTGCTATGCATGTATGCAGGGGAAACTGGACAACGGATGAAAAGTGTGCTTTTATTAGGGTGCATACAGTAAGCTTTCCAAGTTTTTTCAGCGGTTTGAAAGTGGATATGTTGGCACTTGGGTTTTCTACTCCCAGAGCCGGAGAGGTAGAAGAGTTATTCCACAATAACTTACTTGCTAAAAAGATTATATTAGGCTACGGAGTTATAAACCCTCGTACACCGACAGTTGAAAGCGTTGATGAGATCGTAAAAAAAGTCGAAAAAGTGCTTGAGTTTTTGCCGCCGGAAAGAATATGCTAATCTCCGACTGTGGATTTGCCACTACTCAAAACAGACCCTAAACTCATATATGGTAATTGAAGCTAAACTAAGAAACATGGTTAAGGCGGCAGAAGTACTTAGAGGTAGAGTATGATAAATTTTGATCAGGCATCAAGTTCATTGAAGGCACCGAACCTCCCTGAGGCAGTTGCGGAATTTATAAGAACGGGTGCAAGCAATATTAACAGAGGAAGTCTTAATATATCTTACGAGGCTACACAGCTTGTATATAAGACCAGAGAATATATCTTGGATTATTTCGGTGCGAAAAATAAACAGGTGATTTTTACAAAAAATGTTACAGAGAGTCTTAATTTACTTTTAAAAGGATTTCTAAAGGGTGGAGATCATATTATAGTGTCTGCACTTGAACACAATGCGGTGATGCGCCCTTTGAAGTTCCTTGAAAAGATGAATGTAAGTTATTCTGTAATTCCCTGTGATGAAAAGGGCAGGTTAAAGCTGGAGGAGCTCAAGTCTTTAATAAAACCGAATACAAAGGCTATTTTAACAACAGCCGCAAGACAATGTAATAGGATACTATACTCGCCGCTTGAGCAGATAGGAGAAGCGGCAAAGGAAAATAATATTCCTTATTTTGTGGACGGTGCCCAGTTGGCAGGTTTTCTACCTATCAATATGGAAGCACTCGGAATAGATGTGCTTGCACTGACAGGGCATAAGAGTTTGCTTGGTCCTCACGGGATAGGGGCACTTATCCTTTCGGAAGAGATGGGACAGAGTATTGAACCTTTACTTCATGGCGGTACCGGCTCCATATCCGACAAGTTCGATATGCCCAAAACACTTCCTGATAAGTTTGAAGCAGGTACGCAAAACCTTATGGGAATTGCCGGACTTTTAGCTTCAATGAGATGGCTTGCAGAGCATCATATAGAGGTTCTTAAGAATGAGCTTACCCTTACAAGAGCTTTTATAGAGGGAATTAAAGAGATGTCAAAAGAATATCCTATAAGGCTTGTAGGACTTGACCTTGAAGAGAGCGGATACTTACTTGATATGAGTGAAGATAGAAGAGAGCTTAAACTTGAAAGCAATAAGAAAAATTATCCCTTGCTTAAAGAAAGGAAACTTTTACTTGAAAAATAAAAAGAACTCCGGTGGTATCCTTGTATTCTGATGAGGTTGATGTTGCGAATCTTGCCTTTTTATCTGGAAAGTGAAGGTGAATCGCCACCAGAGTGGAGCATGCATTGTTCTCCCTCGGCACACACCGCGCTGCACCCTTTCCTAAGGGTACAGTGAGGTTTAGTTTCCGGGTATCATGAAAAAGTGGAAGATGTTGAAACCTGTCTTAACTGAGTAAAGAGTTTTTCATGCGGATATCTGATGTGAGGGTAGACTGTGCAGGAAAAGAAGAAATTTGACTTGGTTTTATTTGATTCGCCGCATCACGCATTTGCATTTGACCAAAAAGCCAAAGAAGCAAGCCTTGGCGGCAGGCTGATACCGGTCCCTCGTGCACTTTCTGCATCATGCGTGAATGTGCTACCGTTCTCAAGTGGCAAGCAGACCTGCTTAAATCATTTATGGAAAATGATGAAATAAAATTTAATAAAATAGTTTATGATTTTGAAATAATGCTGCCTTAACCCACGCAGCTTTAGACGGTGGGTTAAGGTAGTATAAGAAAAACAATAGGGGCAGGGACTGCCTGAATTAACGCCTGTGGAGATAGTAGGTTGCGAGGGTCAGCGAAAGCGGAAGCCCATGGGCTTTAGACTATGGGTAGTTCTACCTGCAGTTATCTGCTAGCACCGATTTAATTCCCCAATTCATCCCATAGATTAAACTCATAAAAATGTTAAAATACCCCCTATCAATTATGAAAGGTTTAGTGTATTGTGTTACTGAGCTAACACAATACACTATTAGAGTTATTCTAAATAGGGTGAATAAATAATGAGAACAGCTATTATTACGGATACTAACAGCGGACTTAGTGAAGCAGAAGCAAAAAAATACGATATAAAACTTATAGCTGCCCTTTAGCATAGGCGGAGAAGACTATTTGGAAGGGGTCAATCTTAGCATAGAGAGTTCCTAAAATGCAGGCTGCGGATATGGATATATCGACTTCACAGCCGTCTCCTTTGGATGTAATGCAGTTATGGGATGAACTTTTGCAAAGCTATGACAACATACTGCACATACCTATGTCATCAGCACTTTCCAACTCCTGTGAAACCGCTATGGCACTTTCAAAAAGATGAGCATTATAGGAGGGCAGAGTATAGTGGTTGACAGCCTCAGAATTTCAGCTACCCAGATTCATGCCTGTATAGAAGCAAGAAATATGCTTGAGAGCGGTATGGAGGCGGCAAAGGTAGCCGAGAGTTTTGTATGAACACAGATATGACTATAGCATTTACCTGACGGTGGACACCCTTTAAAATATTTGAAAAAGGGCGGTCGTATCACACCGGCAGCAGCTCTGATAGAGACCTTGCTTAATATAAAGCCTGTGCTTACCATACAGGGCGGTAAGCTTGATTCATTTGCGAAGGTAAGAACCATAAAACAGGCAAAGACCACTATGTTAAGTGCAATTAGGCGGATTTGGAAAAAGGTTTGAAGATAGTGATGGAAGTGAGACAGGATGGCTGTAGTGCATGCCAATAATGATGAAGTGGCAAAAGAGTTAAGAGAAGAGATAATTAAAGAATTACCGGGAGCAAAAGATATATCAATTGCCGATCTTTCCTCTCAATAGTTACACATACGGGACCCGGGTTATAGCCATAGCAGCTTCAGATTAAAGTTAAGTATGAATAAAGATATAAGTAAAAGGCAAGTCCTTAATTTGAGATTTGCACTGTGCTACGGTATTTATACTTATCGGCTACTTACCGGTGCTGATGTACATGACCTTGCCCTATAATACAAGTTACCGTAGCATAAGTATAGAGCAGAAAAATGAGCTAAAAAGCAATAATCAAATCTTAAGTAACAGAATAAGCTCCAATATGTACCTGGGCCAGGATGATAATACGGCATCCATAGATGCCGGCGTGCAGAACTTTGTGCAGATGCCTGTATGCCAAGAGATACTTGTAGTAGATAGAAATTTTAGAGATAGTAAAAGACGGTTTTAACATAGCTACGGGTGAGTATGGCGTAGCAAATGAGTACCATAAAGGCGCCTCAGAGGGTGAAACCGCAATGTGTGTGACGAGTGAGAAAAGTATACTCAGTCAAGCCTTTCCCATGCGATTTCCGATACAGATGAAGATAATAGACGGAGTACTCCTGGTAGAGCCTCTACAAAAGATAGTCAACTTATGATGCCAATGCCAACAGAGTTGCTTATATTTAATCTTATAATTCTTTCTCTATAATAAATTATATATGTATCTAGTCGGTTGATAGAAAAACCTTTTGTCCCTAGCAACTCACTAAATAAAATAAGTGACGGCAATATATAGATACAAAGATGGAAAGCAATATACAGTGACGAAAGATATCACTATTAT
>BNJS01000910.1_pt1 | contig 35614 bp, 52 predicted proteins | sample 8540461 | NCBI WGS metagenome assembly BNJS01 (sample SAMD00202454, study PRJDB9452) | human saliva metagenome | isolation source: human saliva | place: Japan
CCGCGGTAGCGGTTGCCTCTGGCGAACGACTCGCCGGCTTCAAAATGAGACAGTTTGGCGCTGGTGAGCGACTCTCCAGCGTGAGTGAAAATCAAAAATCGCTGTTGTCAGCCTTCCTGCTGTTGAAATCAAAGGCGAGCAGGTGGTAATAGAGGGTGAAAAGTCTCGGCGCGATGGCGTAGCGATCGTTGAGGCATGAGCAATTTACCGCGTCAGCCGTGCGAAGCCCTGTACATTTGAAATATAGACCTTCTGTGATGACTATTGAGTCAAATCTTATGGAGAATCACAACGTTTTTGATTTATCTCTCTACTTTTGCATCTTCTCCGTGCCACTGCCGGTCTTGCCCTGCTTCTCGTTTGTGGATGCATTAAACCCCACTGAATCGGAGGGAGAAGGGTGAGCTATCATTGATTGATCTGATTCTTGATGTTTATCTCAGAGCTACCGCCGTCCTCTATAGTCTTCTTTTTCTGCAAGTTTGAGAACAAAACCTGCTACAAAGATTAATACAGCAACTACGATAGAAATCGATAGAGTTATTCTTGAATAGTCTCGTAATTTTTCCCTTTCTTTTCTTGGCCATTGTCAGACGGATTCTTTTCCTGAATTCCCCTCTATGGACTTGAAGTATAAGACGCCGATGATGGAGGAAATAAAAAATGTAGATCGTCACTGTTAGGATGAGGTAATCAGCTATGCTACTTGTATCTTTGAGAATAGAAATCTCAACAGAAATGAAAAGTGATCAATGCAACAAATATAGAGAGGATGCTGATCGACTCCTTTCTAGTATCCTGTGCTGCCTCCTGTGCTGCCTCCTGTGCTGCCTCCTGTGCTGCCTTTTGTGCTGCCTCTTTTGTTTCAATGGCCTTCTTCATAGCCTCTTCTTGAGCTTCAGTAAGCCACTCTCTGTAAATTTGGTTGAACTTGTGGTAGGCTTCATCCTGCAGAGCCTGAGTGTGGGAGCAGTTTACATCCAAAAGAGGAAATGAAGATCTTCGGGCCTGTCGAGGTCTATTTTGTGAAAGAGTTGGCATATGTCTCTGCTCGGCAGCCACAAAGTCTCTTGTAGATCAAAAAGCCGTTCGTAGAAGCATTTGAGGAGGAATCTCATGAGCTTTTGGCATACTTGACAACATCTGTCTGATCTTGTTGACTATCCTTCATAATGCTTAGCTCTTTCATGAAGAAGAAGATTGTCTAGACGGTGGTGGTGTATCTCATCCCCCACTTTTTATCTGGATTTTCAATAGGTTTTTAAGAAACTTTTCTAGTGTTGTCTTTTTCTCATCTGTTTTTCCTTTTTCCACTATTGATGTATTCATCATATTTGCGTATATCATCGCCTTGAGAGTAGTCTTCAGAGGGAGGATCAGCACGGCTTAAGCTCCTCAAAAACCATTGATTTGCTTACTGAGCAACTTTATCCCTCGATGATTCTTGCGCACTCCCCGTCAGGAGGTATTTCTCCCCCTCATAGAGGATTTCGAAGTTTTTCGCCCTTTTCATAGGGTGTGTACTCTTTTCTAGGTCTCATTTTTGAGGGAGCTCGGAGGTTATCTCGGGTTTATGAAGGACTGGAAGAGAAGTAATGAGGTTTTAGCTTTGATTGCCTGGAATATCCCTCAATCTCGATACTCGTGGGAAAGTCAAGCAGTATTGAGTTTTTTATTCTTCAGGAGGAGGTCGCATTGCTTATGCAGAGAAATAGGTGTGAGATAGCCTGATCGTCAATTACTCGGAGAAATCTATTCGGGTCATCTCTATGAGTTTTGTTCCAAGATCGTGAGGTTTGCCTTGAGCATTTTCTCCTGAGTTGAGGGCCTCAGCATAGGGTTTACAGAGCTAAGTAGGAGACTGGAGCATGGAATATGCGCTTATCTCTTTTATCTCCTTATTTTTCTTTTTATCTGTATCTGAACGCACTTACATACGTGACGAGAGTTCTTGCAAAGCTCGTGGATGCAGGGGAACAATGGGGTGCAAGTAAATGACATCCCTCAGAGAATGTGTTATCATAAGTATTCCTGATTTTTGACAATCTCTTGTAGTTTTTAGAGTAGTTAGCATCCTTTAAAAGTTCTCCTTCCAGTAGAGATTTAGAAGGGAACCAGAGATATTCTATGATCTCGTCGAGTTGAGCGCACCTCCTCTCAAGTGTGAGTTTTTCTCCTCCTCTTCTTCTGTTATATCTCAGTAAATTCTCTATTGATTATAGACCGTATGATTCCTTTTTCTGGTTCTCATCATTCTTTTTATATTCATTGAAACAGTCTTTTTAGCTTCCTTTCTAATGTTTTTGGTGAGCTTTGGCGGAATTTTCCATTGAAACCGATAGCTTCAGGGTGTCGACGAGCAATTTTTCTTCTAGTGTTGTAGCTCTTCTGACTTGGGGATGTCTTTAAAAACTTTTATTCAGAAGATTTTTAATGATCTGTTCTAATTCATTTCCCTCGTCCTTCGGTAAGGACTGGCCTTTTTGAGGACAGAGTGTCATAAATCTCTTTGCTTAATGATTTTTAAGGTTTTCTAGTAGCCTATTCTCAAAATCACCGAGTAGTTTTAGATATGTAGGGTGTTTATAAGGCTCATGAGAGAAAAATATCTCATTTTTAAAAAGTCTCTATGTATAGGGAGCTTTTTAGTTTTTGATTCCTCCATGGTCGTTAGATAATGTGGTATCTTAAGTCACAAAAACAAATTAGGAGGATGACACTTTTTATTTCTGACATCCTCCTTTTGGGAGACAAGTTTGAAGCCTAAGAGGTTTATATTCTTTATTTTTAATTGGCTTTTCAAATTTTTGAATTTCAGAGTGAAGCAGCTCTCTCTCATTTTTTAAAAAGCTGGCTAATTTTTCCCTTCTCCTTATTATAATAGAAGCATGCCGGCCAAACATTAGGGGCTTAGGGTTGTGTGCAACCTCTACTAAAGGTGTCGTGTCCTGCTCTAGAATGCTTTTTGCCATTTGGGAGAATCTTTAATTTCTTGTTCTCAAGCTCAGAATATGCACCGTCAATAGCATCTTGGACTGCCGAGCTTGTTTCGTCCAAGACCTTTTTGGGCTCTATTAAGGAATTCGTCCTTCCGAAGTTCTAGCCTTCCATCCTCAAAGGTGAAGAGAAAACATCCCCTTTATTGAGACGATTTTCGTAGATATCAACCTCCACAGGTCCATTGAGATATGCCTCAGAAATTGTTAAAAGATTTCGAGCAAGCCACCATTAGTGATCAGTTTCTTCTGGTAGTTCGGCTCTCCTCCTATTATTATATATCTCGTTTTTGCATCTGTCAAACAGAAGAAGTAGAGGAGCTTCATATAGCGCGTCATAGAGTACTCGGAGAGCTTGTTGTGAGTTTTCCACGTCGAGTTCCTTCACACTTGAGCTCTTTTTCAAATCTAAGCCTACTAGTTTACTTACAAAGTATTCGAAGGCGGCCGTTTTTCTAGATTGCACATTTTCAATTCTTTACTGCGTCCTTTTACCAATCATTCAGATGTCCTTTTCTTGATATGAAACTCCTTCTCATTTTTGAGGGATTACGACGGAAGACATCTTTAAGGGCACAAATGTGCGACAAAAGTTTCTAATAGACCTTGATCGTCTGAATTTTGGGTGCAAGCAAATAGAACTTTCAAGGGGCATACTTTGTGTAATCAAGGAATATAAAACAGGTAGAACTCCACCTTTCGTCGTAAACGCAGTGCTTTTCAACTCTTTGCCGCGGTATCGGCAGAACGAGGTGTACTCACCTCGGATGTCTCTGTCGCCCGATTCTAACTTCTGAATGAGGCGACTTTTCGGCTGCTTGCCGTAGCCTAAGAGACGGTATTCACCGACGTTGTATGACAACACGGCAAGAAGTAAGGAGTCGCTACCGAAGCGACGAAACGTGACGAGCCGTTTCTTTAGATCTGCGCGAAGCAGAGAATCCGCCTGCCGTCTTGTCATCGTATACGAAAGCCGCTCACCGGGCAGCAGACGGTGACCGTAGCCGACATAAGGGTGGTTCTTCGGGCCGTATAGCCCTTCGTAATGTTTGATGCACGCGACGGCGCGCTCAAAGCGTGGAAGGCTGAACAGCCGATCAACTCTGCGCTGTGCCTGCGCGTTAGGCGCGGCTAGCGCTTGGATACATACAAGAAGCGTGAGCAGGCCGCGTCCGATTTTCGTTTTCATGGGGGTGGTCAGATGTTTTTTGGGGGGATAAAAAGACAAAAGCACCGATCCGTCGCGGACAGATGCTTTTTGTTCCGTGATTATGAACAATACAAGCGATGAGATTTCGATGGACTCTGGTGAGCGACTCACTGGCTCGCTTTTGATCCAGCGGCCCCGGTGAACAGCTCATCGGGCTGTGAAAGCAAAAGAATAGCCATTGCCAGCTTCCTTTTCCTTGCTGTTGAAGTCGAATGCGAGCGTTTGACTCTGGCCGTGATTGTCCTCGATCACGACTTCGAGCGACTGTCGCTCGGCAGAGAGTGAATGGTAATAGAGGGTGAAATGTCCCGGCGCGATAGCATAGCGATCATTCGGCGTGAGGGGTTTACCGCGTCGGCCGATGCGCAGCGCCCCTCTGCCGTCATACTGGAAATAGCGCAACGTGTAGCGCGTGCCTTTTACGATGCGTTCGGGCGCAAGCGTGCAGCGGATCTCGACTTCTTCACCCGGCGCGAGGGTTTTCGGGATGGGCATCGTGGTGACTTGGAACGGGTAAACCGTTCGTACGTCCAGACGGCGATCACAGCCGACCAAACAAAACCCGGCCAGGAGCAGGACACCTATCGCCCATGCCGCATTACGGATGTTCGTTTTCATGATTCATTGGGGTTAGAGGTTGATGCGAAATCCTGCCGGGATAGCAGGTCGGAAAGGATACACGTCCGAGCCGAAGAGGAACAGCCCGCGGCCGCCGACGACAAAGAGCAGGTGATCCGACAGGAACAGCTCTACAGTAAGATGCAGCCCGCCGCCTCCGACTATGCGCGAACGGTCGAGTAGCTCCGCGCCGTCGGGCAGCACGGACTCGCCGCGGTTGAGTTCCTCGTAGCCCGCTAACGCGGAGAAACCCGCATAGACAAGGCATTCTTCCCGCCGTCCGACAGCAGTGGGTGCATGTATCCGGCCAGCAGGAGCACGTCACTCAGCGGCACGTTCGCCTTCCCGTAAGGCAAATTTTTGCCGTTCATACAGGGCAGAGAGGAAGGTGTAATTCTCGGCTTTTGAGGTAGCGAGTGAACGATACGCCCACGGTGAAAGTCTCGGGTTGGATCAGCTTTTCGTTCTGAATCACCGGGACGCCCACCGTGATTTCGACACCCGTCTGCCGAGGAAGAGGCGCTGTGCATGCGACGAAATAGCGGTCGCTACGACACAGCACAACAGGAGAAATGTCCGTTTCATCACCATTGGAGTTTGAGGTGATCGATGCGGCGGGCACGAAGAAGGTCTTCGTTTTGCACGCGGAAAGAGAGCGTCCGGCCGCCGTTTCGTTCGTGGATCGTGACCTCCAACTGCTTATCGTCGGGCAGCGAGAAACCCTCAAAAGCGAAGACCATGCGCTCCGACCCGTTGCCGCGTACACGCATCGGCTGGTTGTAGGCACGCAGGGGCTGCAGCACGCGTTCCTGGATAGCCGTTCGTTTGACCACTTTCTTGTCGACGACTTTGAAGGAGATCATGTCGATTGGGTAAGGCAGGTCGGTTTCGTTTTTCACCGAGAGGTGGAAGTAGACGAGTTGTTGTGGACGTACAGGCCGCGAAGCAGGGAACTCGAGGCCAAACCGCCGCGCGCCGATATGGCGGACGGTGCGACGGTTACTCTGCTTTGATCGTTTTTCATCAGTAACTCGACGAGCATGGGCGATTCGCGGCCCAATTCCTTGAAATAGATGTCGGCGCGGTTGGCAGTCAGACGGCCATCAGACTGCGAGAGAAAATCCGCCATCTCGACAGACAACTTCTCGGGTTCGTCGGCATACTTCACGTTAAAAGAATACAATGAGCCATCATCGCAAATGACCGAGGAGGTTCGTCTCCGTCTCAAAAGTCGCGTACGGCTGCCTTGACGCGGAGCACGTTCTCAGCGCCTTCAGCTTTGCCCGCGATCAGGTTATAGCTACCCCAAGTCAACGTAGCAAATAGCAGCGGGGGAAAATGAGATGCGTTGTCTTGTCAAACGTCACCTCGAGACCGTATGGAACGACCATTCGGCCGTTGGGGATGGCGCGGCTCATACCTTGATACAGGTCGCCGGTAGAGCGCATCTGCGTGCGCAACGTGTCGGTACTTGTGGCGAAGGTTGTAGTGATGAATCCGCAGCAAAGGGCAGCGGATAGGGAGGAGTTTTTTTCATGGGAATCAGGTGATGAATGAGGGATTACTTGGCTTGGACGAGGAAGAGTCGATGACCGCTTTTAACGGTCACCTTGATAGTCCGGAGCTTCTTCTGTAGAAGCTGACTGGCGCCCCTGCATCACGCCTCGGGCGGTCTTCGGCGATAAGTTGGTCTTTTAGCCGACGAGGCGAAGGTGAAAGCTCGTTCCGATTGTTCCACCGACGCCCGCGCCCACTACTTTGAGGGCCGATACTTCCTCAGAGCCGGGGATAGCTAAGCCTTCTTGCCCGTCGAGATCGAAGGCAGAAGCTTGACGGCGAGGATACGGCCGGCGTGTTCTACACTCGTGACATGGAGCTTCATCCGGTTGCCGTCGATCGTGGACTGCGCAATAAGCACCGTATTAGGGGGCAGCGTCATGCCCTCGATGCGGGCCGATTCTGCGAGACGGAGGCGGAGAAGTCGCCCCTGCCGGATGGTTGTTGTGCGATCGACAACGACCGACAGCGTGTTGCGGGCGATGGAGGGTGAGGCCTTCCCGACAGAGCAGAAGCCCATGTTGCGCTCTTTGTAACCGTACTCGGCGATAAAGGTGGAGTCACTGATCGGCTGATCGAGTGAAGAGACGACCGTCTCCCGTTCGAGCGATGAAAGCTCCGCGGCGGGTAGTTCAGAAGCGGGTGGCTTGACCGTTGACTTATCCGAACTGTTCGCTGACTGATTCGGTGTTGCGTTGCCGGAAGGAGGTACTTCGCGGCCATCTGATACGACTTCTCTAACAGTTCCAATTGATCGACTTCGCCGTTTGCTTTGGCTTTCTCCTCCTTTAGCGCACCGAGTTCGGCGCGGAGGGCATTGAGTTCACGTTTGACGCGTCATCGTCTTCCACGGCGGGCAGGTCGTAAAACGATTCCACTCGCGAGCGGTCTCCTCGTACTTGTCGATCGACCGACCGATAGCGCGGGGACTTCCTCGCTCGGTTCCGGTTCGGCTTTCGCCTCGCCCTCCTGATTGAAGTAGTCAGCGAGCGTGCCGAGGAGCTGGCTCTTGCGCCCCTCCGCCTCTTCGTCGCGCCCTAACTCGTAGGCCTTGAGCTTGCTTGTGGACAGCTCATCGGGCGAGGCTTGTGGGACGTCCTTGTTCAGCCCTTGCGCCGCGGCCGACTGTTCATCGGCGGACGGTCTGAAGATGAACCAGATTGACAGGGTAAACAGCAGCCCCAGCCCCAAGAAGACAAAGGGTGCGCTGTAGTTGTTCTTTGCGTTTGGTGTCCATGATAGGTTAGGTCTTTATGGGTTCAATAACGTGGCGGTGCAGGCTGTCCCGCTGGATCGGACTGTCTACGAGTCGGCTGACGGGAACGGCTGGTTCATGCTTCTCCTCAGGAAGGAAGAGCTGCGCAATCAGTGGCTGCTGCGCAAGCGAAATAGACGATGCAAAGTCCGAAGACAATCCGCTTCTGCCACTTGGGACTGAGGCGGTCGCACTGTCTGTGCAGCCATACGTGTGCCCGCAAGTAGCGGCGGGTGAGGGTGAATCTTGTGCTCGTGGCTTAGCGTTTATACGTCTGAATATCCCGGTTTTCACGGACGAGGAAGTGCTCCATGAGAAAGCCTTGCGGGTTGTTGTCTGAGCGGACGGCGTTTTGCAGCGTGCACGTCGTGATCAGGGTTGCGCTCCGTCACGTTGCTCGGACGGACGATAAACTGGCGGGCGTAGGTCGTCACCTCATACGGGTAGCGATCGAAGTCGCAGCGGATCGAGTCCACCTCCACGCGCTGGTTGATGTTGCCCGAGATGATGCGATTGAAGTAGCCCTTTTCGGCGAGGTCGCGGTAGTAGTCGTATGCCGTTTTGTCGCACAAGAGGAAGGCGCGCTCCATGTTCTTCTCGATGGCATCCTTGTCGGGTGCGACGGTGAAGAAGAGTTCGTGGAAGCGGCGGACGTGCTCGCGCGCTCCACGGGACGGTTCGCGGCCGCATCCTGACTGAGGGCGAGGATGAGCGACTTGCCGTTGTCCAAGACGTAGATCTTCTCCCGTTGGCGGTTGGCAAAGGCGTACGACGAATAGACGACGATGCCCGTAATGACTATGCACAACATCAACGAAAGCGGCGGCGTAGAGCCGGATCTGCTTTGAATGAGGTCTCTATGTTGGTGAGTGATCTGAATTCCATCATACTGCTTATTTAATGAGTAAACCCTTGATCCGTCCGCCGGCATTGCCGAGTGCGGCACCCGTTCCGGCCATCGTCACCTTGCCGCCGGTATATGCGCCTTGTACACCACGCTGCGCCGTCTGATTGACATTGCGACCGTAGTTGCCGATGCCACCGCCGGCCTCGATGATCCAGCCCGCGACCGTCGGTACGCAGAAGAAACCCACAATGCCGATCGAGGAAAAAGACGATGTAGTACCAGTCGCCCGAGTCGGGGACGTAGCCGGGATTCTGTAGTTCGGCGATATCCTTGCTGATCATCAGCACTTGGATTTTTGGTCAGGAGTGCGGTGAGGATCGAGCTGACGGGTAGCCAGAGGTAGACGGAGATGTACCGCGCGAACCACGCGCTGAGCGATCCGCCGAGGCCGTCCCACACGGCAATGCCGAAGACGATCGGGCCGAGGATGGAGAGGACGATGAGGGATGAACGTGCGGAGGGTGTCGATGACGAGCGAGGCCGCGTTGTAGACGAGTTCGAGCGCCTGGTAAATCTTCTTCACAAACCACCGCTTGGTGTTGAAGGCCGTGCGCCTCGGCGTACATGCCGGCCAGTGTGTGATGGCGTCCTCCGGGCCGATGAAGCCCATCTCCTGCACCTTCTCGTCCCACGCCGCATCGTCGACTAAGCTAGGCCCGCGACTTGTCGCGCCGGTAGGCCTCTTCCTCGAGTTTGTCGCGCTGGTCGCGGAGCGATTGCAGGTCGTTTTGCTGCACATGAACGAGCTTCTCGGTGCCTTGCACGACGGGCGAGAGTACGGCGCTGACCGTGCCCAGACGACCGACGGGAAGAACATCGATGCAGAAGCCGAGGACGAAGGGGCGGAGGAGCGGAAGACGTCGATTGGCTCCGGCGCGGGCGAGCGACGACCAGATGCGTAGGGCGATATAGAAGAGTGCGCCGAGGCCGGCGATGCCCTTTGCGATGCCTGTCATATGGGCACACAGGGCATCATCTCCCCGTAGGTGGCGTGCAGGTCGGTAAAGTCCATCGCGCATCACCAATAGCGGTTATCAGCAGATCCGTAGAGCGCATTGACACGGGCCATCTCACCCTTCTTGGCGGCGCGTACAAAGCTGACAGAAATGTTTTTACGCGTGAAGTACGACGTGGCCGCGCGGTACTCCTTCACCTCGTTGTAGATGCGATCGATCAGCTCGATTCGCTCCTTATCGTTCATCGAGAGCACGCCGCTGCGGACGAGCGACTGGAGCTCCTTGAGCGATTCGCTGGAGCGCTCCATCAGCTTTGGCATAGCCCGCCGCCATGGCCGACAGCTCCTCGGGCGAGTAGTTCGGATCGGAGAGCATTTTCTTGTACGCGCCAACGTACATCTCCGTCATGTCGCCCACCATGAGTATGGTTTCCTTGACTTTATAGGCGTCGCCGATCAGGTTGTTGACCTTCTTCAGCGCGTCGTAATAGCGCTTGGTGTCGTTGCAGAGCTTCTCGACTTCCTTTGAAATTGCTCAGCGTATTGTTCACTCGTTTTGGAGGCGGTGGCGATCTCTTTGATCGTGTTCGCGATGTTGCCTGCCAAGTTGACGGGGTCGGTAACGATCCATTGGGCGTGCGCCGTGCTCGCGTAAGGCAGGCAGCACACCGAGGCAGAGGATAAGTTTGTGTTTCGATGAGGATTGGGGGACAAGGGGAATGAGGAAATAAAGTGGTTCGGTATTATACGGTGATTGATTCACTTTTCTCGCGATCAAATTTGATGACGCAGAAAAACTCATCTCGGAAATATCCCTCTGTAAAAGAAGAAGTTAGTCGGTCGTAGGCATTGGATAGGTAACGAAGTGAAACGAGCGAAGCGCTTGGGATTGCTAGAATCTGCACAAACAAAGGGCGCTTGTCATTTGAGAGTGCAATGTTACTATGACTATTTGAATTACAGGCGTTTTTGATGCGATTCTCCTCGATTTGGCTTTCGGTTTGGGAAAAGGTCGGGATGGATGGAGCGGATGAACGTCTAACATCATATTCCCCTGCCCCCGCTTCTTCTTTTTCCCGGCTTGGTTTTCAAGCGTCGCTGCCATGCAATCTCAGCGTAGTCTGTGCCGTGGGTCTGTAGGATTGTTACTTCGCCCACCCTCTGAAAGGAGGTTTTCCGCAGTGTCTCAGCGGAGCTTGCGACTTGTGCAATAGATGTACTGTCGTTCGTAGTTCTCGTGAAGGAACATGGAATGACCCGACAGGCCTTTCCCGCGGTGTTTGTCCAGTAGGGCGTAGCAGATGCTCCGAACCTGCTGCTTTGTCCGCTCTCTTTCAGGATCGGCTTAGGCTTTCCGATGCGGTCGTACGGAACGGACTTGCTGGCGATGGTCAGCCCGTACTTGAGACTGAGTTCTTCGGCCACTCGCGGCTCGATTGCCGACGAAAGTGGTGTCGTAGACCTGCCCACCGAGGCTGATCCGATTGGCGATGTTGTGGATATGCTTGTTGTCGGTGTTTTCTGTGGTGCTTATTCTATGGTTGGGGGCGATGAGAACGTACGTGATTACGGGCCCTTCCCTCGGGCCCCTAAGGCCGGGGAGCAAGCCTCGGTTTAGGGAACAAACTGACGTCTTGCATTACCGTCGTCACGCCCCGTTACGTACCCGCTGTATTTCTTGTATCACGCATGCCATGCATTCAGGCGGTTGCTGCTTGTTTGGCGTGCATATCGCTTTGTGGACTCTTTGATGGAGCGGTGTGCTTGGATTAGAAGCTTTTCTCCACTCTTCGATCTCATCGGCGTAGTCCTCCGCGTGAGCATACTCTGATGCGCTCTACGAGGATCAAATAATTTGCACCCCTGATCTTCCAATCGACGGACAACAAAGTCGGCACGCCCCTGAGTCGCCCGACTGAGGCAGACCGCCTCGACGATCTGTCAGCTTTGGCAGGGACGAGGAAGGTCTGCTTGTAAGCTTCCAGTGTTCTTTGCCTCATTTTTGGCGCTGATGCGTTTCGGTGTGGGTGCACTCTCGGCAGACGTTTGCAGACATCTACTTAACCCCTTTACCGAGAGGAGGAGGCTCAGAAGGGCAAGACGCTCAGACCGTCATCGACAAGAGGCTGCAGAGACAGCTACAAGAGCTTCGTCCGCTGATGGGCAGCGAGCAGACGCAGAGGTTACGCTGTGCCCTGCGGATCTGTCCGCCGAGGAAAAAGGATGCTCGAGAAAAGTGACGCTGGCAACTCTGGTTGCCGGTCCGCTGGATCAAAAGTTCGCTGGCAACTCGATTGCCGAGGCCGCTGGGTCGCGTGACGCCAAAAAGTCGCTTGACGGGGCCGCTGGGTCGTAGGCGACGCTAAAAGTCGCTTGACGAGGCCGCTGGGTCAAAAAGTTCGCTGGCAACTCTGGTTGCTCCAATCGCATTATACAACCTCATCCCAAAAATCACCATGCAAATCATCCTTGTAGACGGCAAGGCTTGGGAGTGACATCGCTCCGCCTTTGCCGACTTTATCCACCGCATCGAGCGGCTCATCGGCAATCCGCCCGAGGCCGACGAATGGCTCGACAACGACGCCGTATGCCGCTGGCTGAACATCAGCCCCTCGCACCCTGCAAACCTTGGGAGATACGGGCAAAAACTCCCTTCTCCATGGTCGGGCATAAGTGTTATTACAAAGCCTGTGACGTCTCAGAATTACTGAATTCGAACGCTGAATGAACGATGGCAGAGCATGCAATCATTACGGAAGAAAGTCCTCAAATGCAACTGTTTGTCCAACTCATGGCGGGCGTATTAGAAGCTGAGCGCTATTGCGCCTCAGCGCGTCCCACGCTCGCTGGGGAGGTTTATCTCACCGGCGAGGAGGTCTGCGAGCGGCTTAAGCTCAGCACCCGCACGCTGCAGGAGTATCGCAGCCGCGGCCTCCTGGCCTTCTATAAAATCGGCAGCAAGATCCTCTTGTAAACAGAGCGACTTGCAGGCGATGCTCGACCGACATTATAACCCCATCTCAAAAAGCCTTCGGTATGACGATAGAAGAGCTACGGCGCGCCAGATTAGCCGCCAAACAGGAAGCGATGGGCGGCATGGGCGGCAATGCCGAAACCAAGTGCAAGGCGGAAGTGGAGGCGGAGGCCAAGGCGGAAGAATCGCTATTCTTTGATCCGCCCGCAGACGGTAAGATGACAGCAGAACAACGGCAGGCCGTCTTGACCGCCAAACTAAAGGAACTGGGCGACTATGGCGTCAAACGGCGCACGGTAGAAAAAGTCACCTCTTGATCCGCCCTCAGAGATCGAGCTGAAAGAAGCCCGCTTGATCCTCCTCCGGCGGATGAGCCTAGGAAGAAGTCATTCATCCTCGAACGAAGGCGGATAAGCCAAGGAGGAGCTTATAGCGACCGCTCCACCCCTGCTCCTCGAAAGGCCAAGAGCCACAAGGAAGATTTGGCCGCATTTCGAGAGACGTACCTCCAACCCGTACGCATCAGCCACCGCAGGTGGTCTACGTCTCTGACGAGACTCAGCAAAGGCTAGACTTCGTTGTCCGCCGAATCAGGGTCTGCGAGGCGCCAGCATCTCGGGCTATGTCGAGCGTGTGCTTCGGGAGCATCTCGACGGGTACAAGGACAGTATCGAACAATGGCGGAAGCTCTGCAACATATGTACGCTTAGCGTGTATGCCCTCCCGAACACTTGCATGTATTGAGTGCAAGTGTTCAGGGTACGAGCACCTCCTATTCTGGGGCCTGGCAAGGTGTGTTTTTGTGCCACAAAAACCGTTTTGTGCTAAAACGCCTTGCGCCCGGAGCGGTCTCTCCGCGGCGGTTCGGCTCCAAAGTCGCCACCCTAATCCCATACGAAAAACTAACCTCATGAATCGACCAAAAACACCCGCGTGCCCCCGAAGTGAGACGTACACACCAAAGCCGACCCGAAGCTAGGGTGGGGCGATGAAAGGGAAGTGAAGGCGAAGTTTCCGTTCGTCCATACGAAAATCGGGCAGACCCTGAGGGATTTTTCATCCCTTTGGCCCTGCCCGATAACAGTTCACTTACACGCTGCTTTTATACAGCGATCCTTTCGATGCTAATTTTGATCAACTCTCGGTATAGGTCTGTCCGTCTTTGATCACACGCACGAAATACAGCCCTGTCGGAAGTCCCGCGATCGAGATTTGGAAAGTCAGCTGATTCGTCTTGAATGATCTCAACATCGTCAGCCCGCTCCAAAGCTGAATCTCATACGTATTCGTAACGCCCTTTGTGGTCAAAGAGCCTTGACCTTGAGGAGACAGAATCCCATCGCCCCTTCCGTTAGTTTGAGTGTCACTGCATCTGTGGCAGGGGTTGGGAAAAAGAGAATGTGCGGCGATTATATACTCTTACAGTATAGTACACCGTATTTGAACGCCCACAATCGTTCACACCGGTTGCGGATATGATATAAGTGCCTGCCTCTTAAAATCAAATACTGCACTTGTTTGGAAAGGGGTTATTTCACACCACGTTTTGTCATTACACTCCCAAATACAACTTGTATACCGAAACATGCGCTCTATAATATTCAGCCCCTGGAGCAGGCAACGATTCATATCCATCAATATCCCAAATATCCGGCTCTCCAACCCAAATACCTGTTTTTCTGTATTAATCGTATTTCCATTGATGATTACTTGGGCTCTAATTGCACATTGTCCCTTGCTCCTTTTTGAAAATACGGCTGTCTCTTGTCCCTTGCCCGGAGACTAATTGCAGATTATTGTTGCTTGCTCCCCATTGTACACGTACAGAAGTTCCTGAAGGTAGATTTTTGAATGGTATACATCCCCTGATTGCGAGACAACGGCGGGTCCGGAGATAGAAATAGAAAAAGCCTCTATTCCATCTAATGTTTGAGAATTAGTGCCTTTTGGATCAAGCCAATCTCTCAGGTCGACGATCGCGAATCTGATGCTCCATTGCCAGTCCATGAAACGCTTATTTTCCCATAATTCGCAATGAAGTCATCTAGACTCTTCCTCTTTCTCTTATCTTTTTCAGAAAAATCAGTATAAATGCGATAGTTCCATCCCTCCCAACTGGTTTGTGTGGTATCGAACCTGTTGAGCACGCTCCAGCAGTCCATCCACACATTGGTCCCTTTCAATGCTGTATCTCTCCTTGTAAAGCAGCTCATCAAATAACTCGTCATCTCCGCTTATTGAAGGCGACGTTCGGGAACACCTCCTGCTGATGGCAACCTCGCCTGAATAGTGCAGGAGTCAAAGCCGGCATCTGCATTGAGAAAGAGCCCCGATACGGACAAGCCTGAATCCTTAATCCCCTGCGAACAAATCCTGAAGAACCAGGGAGATGTTGTGAAGGTCGTTGTGAGAACCCGAAACAGGTGTGGACATGGCAAGCGGTACTGCCTTGCCGGTCTGTGACATAGATGGCATTGGTGGTCGTTCTTTTTCTTGCGTCCTTGGTATCCACAGCACTCCCCCACCGCGAAGCGTGGTGGTGTGGCTGCCGTCCAAATCCACACTGACATGTCCAAGAAAGACCTGTGACGGCTCAATATCATGCCCCCAAACCTTTTTCCATTCGCCGTTCCTCGACCACTTGCGGAAATGGGCATACACACTCTTGTAGCTCAAACCCTCCCTGTGAAGATGGCTGAAACGGAAGCATGTGCCACTGACAGCCCGTTTTCAACTTGTAGAGAATGCACTGAATGACCTCACCAGGTCACTTTTTTGTCACATAACCGCGTTTTGCCACCGATAAAAATGGCAAGATCTCAGATTTTATTGTATCTTTGTCCAGTACTTCGTACATGAGAGGAGTGTTTATCTTGGTTTTTACAGTACAAAGACAATAAACTCCTCTCAATTTTGTAGAGATTTTAAAAAGTATAGACGACTTCAATTATTTCTTAACTAAAAAGTTTATATATGAAAGATAAAAACAACTTCATTACACCAATGCTTTTCCTTGCTTTCATGCTGTCTTTACTTGTGGCTTTTGCATTGGGAATCAATTCTTATTAGTACCAGTATTGAAGGTTTCTGCTAGTTTCGTCCATCAGAAGCTATATATGCTTATAGGTGCTACGTTCTTACCATTCCTTATCTTTGGTTATCCAGCAGAGCTTATTGATAAGTAAAATTGATATAAGCGTACGATGGCTGCAGCTTTTGCCATGTTTGCTATAGCCTTCGGAGTGTTTATTCTCTCTGCAGCTGAAAAGGAGTTTCATTATCTTTTATTGGCATCTTTCCTTTGTGGAACAGCTAATACGTTCCTACAAGCTGCCATAAATCCTTATGTAACAATCCTTGGACCAACGGAGAGTGCAGCAAAAAGAATTCTATTATGGGCATGATAAACAAGTTAGCATGGCTCTGTATCACCTTTGTTTATTGCTCTTTTTGCAAGTAATAGTGGAGGTGTTGGCTTGGAAGATCTTGACAAACTGTTCTTGGACATAATCTGCTTATTTGTAATCTTAGGTGTCGTAGCACTCATATCACCATTGCCAGAGGTAAAGCTGCTGGAGAAGATGACGCCGATGCAGATTCAGCAGTATCCGACTACGCAAACAGTAAGCATTCTGTCTTCCAGTTCCCACATCTTGTTCTTGGAGCAATTGCCATATTCTTTTATGTTGGTTCAGAGACCATCGTCTTGGGTACACCTTATAGATTATGCAAGTGAATTAGGGTCTTCCTCATCCTCATACGTACTCATGGATTACCCCAATCAGCATCAGTATAGGATATATCGCAGGTATTATTCTTATTCCTAAGTATCTTTCACAGACGAAAGCCTTACAGATCTGTTCCTTCGTTGCACTGTTTGGAACGCTACTTGTATTGTTACTCCCGGGTGTTTATAGTATTTATGCTGTAGGTATTATGGCATTAGGCTGCTCATTGATGTGGCCAGCATTCTGGCCTTTGGCTCTTATGGACTTGGGTAAATATACCAAGGAGGGCTCATCACTAATGACAATGAGGACTTATCGGTGGTGCTGTTATCACTGTGTTGTTCGGACTTATTAAGGATGTTAGCAACATTCAATATGCGTATGGGATCTGTTTTGTCAGCTTCTCTTATATCCTTTTCTATGCATTCAAGGGCTATAAGTTGAGATAAAAACTTCTTCTTCTATAGCATAAGGATATCGGTAATCTATTTGAGAAGTGATATAAGTTGAATTGAAAACTTCTTCCTTCTACAGCTCGTGAAGCTCTTTGTCCTTTTTAAAGGAGGACATAGAGCGTGCGAGCTGAATCTATTAAGTAGTCTCTCAGCTTACTGTAGTATCCATAATGGTCCATACTATTGGTCATGGTTCTGTCGCTGAAACACAATTAATTCTTTTGTAAACTGTCGTTGGAACGTTAAAAATCACCGACTGAAGATACATTTTTGATTGCCAATCCCGCCGTTTCTCGAGTCTGTTCACCCACCTTTTGAATCGGTAAAGCCGCTACCCTGATGACAAAGCGCACTGACCTTACCTTGAAAAACACAACGGAACGAACAGTAACAAAAATCCTTACACTTCTCACTTCGCTATCTTTCACTTTCCCTACCATATCCCTTCTTTATCACCTTTGTAACCTTCAAGATATCAATAGGTTACAAACGGGCTTGTAAAAGGTGCCCTTTTACATTCTAAAAGATGCCCTTTTGCACATCAAAAGCGCATCTTTTAGAACACAAAAAGGTCGATGAGATTAAAAAGCAGATGGGAATAATCTTTACATCTGAACAGTCCTTCCCTCCCTCCGTTCTGCCCTAATGCGAGGAGAGAAAGCGCAGAGATTCCCTCAAAAAACAGCTGTTATGAGCGTGTAAATCTTTATATTAAGATTAATGTTCTCACTACTGATGGTATCCGCGTAAAAGCCTCTTATAGATCTACAGTCTCTTGTTTTTGCTTTTTATGTTACCGTGATCTCGACGAATTATAAGTGTCTATGGATTTGGTGATTAGTGAAATTCGTTGTAGCATTAAGGAGCTAATATACAAACAGTCATAAATAAAAACCGTAATAATCACCTATGGAGGAGTTACTGAAAATATTTTGTATGGTAGTCGATTCCTGCAAGTTTTTGATGTAATGACGGCAAAATATACGCTAAAAACCTACCGGAAAAACGAAAGCATCGTCGTGATTCTATGATGTCAAAGACAGAAGTTATGCTGGTAATGATTCCTTTCCACGGTTCTGGTTATCGCTGCTTTATTGAAACGGTGAATGATGAACTTAAGAACATTTCGCAGGTGGAACACTCCATACATAGATACTTTTGACCGCTTCATCATCAACTTATTATAGGCAATTACCACCCATTTCCTGTTTCCAAAGAAGCCGTCTATCAATGCACAAAGCCTCATTTACACTCCCCTTACATCGTTCTGAATCCGTCGAACTCACGTTAAATAGATAGTTCGAACGATAGATCGTTTGGACGAACGTAAGAATTATCTATCTCTCTGTGGTTAGATAGATAAATCGTCCGTACGATTAACAGGTAGAATGCTTATTTTATCGCTTGCGTCCAAAGAGCCTGAGTATGCCGTATCTCGTTCGGGCATTTCTCTTTTGGCGGTCAGCCTACTTTCGCAAGGTTGAGCGAAAAATACAACCGTACAATAAATTGGACTTGAATGAAAAACCGTTCTTTGGCAGACAGAAGAGAAAAAGCCCTGCGGTGGAGATTTTCGCTCCATCAGCAGGACTTGACCCTTGCAAGAAAGTAAAAGGCAACCGCAATATCCTTTGATGGATCTGAACAATTTAAGTTAGACACGTGCCTGGACCATAAAGTTGCTCGATAACTCTTCTCTGCTGATTCAACAAAAGGAGAGCCAGACGATCCACCTTCTGTAACAGAAATTCCATTAGCTGTTCTCATCCAATTTATCTTCCAGAAATTGTATTTTTCTCCTGAAGAGAAGCAATTAGAATTAGAGGAGTGATGTTATGTGTGATATTTTCTTCACATCTCCACTCTGATGATGAATACCGACTCCTCCCTGTTCCAGGGTACCCAGAACGACCCCAGCCTAAATAGTAAGGTGTTACTCCTCGTTTGTTGCGAGGATCTTCGGCTAGTCTTAACAGTGCAAAAATCCGAGGCTTCGTTGTTTGCATATCACTGTAGCTCCTATAGTTGATAAATGAGGCGGTTCTATGGATACATTACCACATTTGGGCGCCTCATAATGCCAATAAAAAAGACCAATGATTTAAAAGCTGGATTATTGATTGCATCGTATTGGATATAATTATTCCTGGGACCACCTAAACAATGATGTGCCGTTAAAAGCAATGGGCGATTATCGTTTGCTGTAGTATTGATTAGAGAACTAGTGCAATATCGGGTACACGTTTACCAATATCATTGCTACAGCATTCTTTTTCCTTCTGTCAGCTTTGTCCTTCCGAACAGTTTACATTTACTTGACAACTTCCCGATGAACCCAAATCTCTTGTTGTCATATTACTGGGCAATTCAATGTATCTGTAGCCCTGTACTACGTAAGCTATGGAAATTATAGCCTGTTCGGCGACCCTGTCTCGGCTGGTAATACTCCAGCGTAATCTCATTCCCATACAGTAGCCATGTGGCAAAGTTTCTGCACATTGTCCTCGGCCGCCTTTATTATTCATAGAAGCAAAGGCACCGAGCGAGTATTTTCGGTCAGTCGTATAAATAAAGAACTTCCCTCCGGAATCCAAAAACCTATCATAAAGTAGGTTTATGGAAAGAGCCTGTGGGCAGCGTATGGTCAATTGTCATAATTCATCTCCGTTAGATAGTTCTTGCCATCGACCGGAATTTCCCAGATTGAGGCTAACCTCGTGAGGATAACCGAAGCGAGGCGGAAGGCCGTTTGCTTCATCTTGCACATCTTCTTGTTCGATGCGATTCATATCCAACGTAGGCATGATCCCTAATATCCTGCGGTACCGAGAAGCGGGAAGGTGCGCTATTTTCTCCTGAAAACTCATAGGTCTCTTCATCGGTACTGCTATCTGTGCTTTAACTGAAAAAGAGCGCAGATAAAAAGACCTATACAGTACGTCTCATTGTTGTTTTCTTTTTGAACAGTAAGTAATTTTATCTTCATTGTAGTACAACCTGTTGTTCAGAAGCTATTTCGTAGTGGAAAGCTTTTGCACATGGCTTCGACATATTGAGGTCCATCTAATATCTCATTCACCCTCAGTACCGCCCCCAATTCTGTGATGCGAAATACGCCTCCATTTGCCGTATATGTTCCTACTACATCATTAGTAGGGGTATTCCTCTGAACGTTGCATCTCGTTAGGAATGATATTGTATAGCACTTCTCGCAATCTCTGGGTTCAGGTTCTCGGAAAGTTTTGCTGGTTACATCTCCAAAACCTATCAGCACCCATGTGCCGACCAGTTCAGAAGGAGAGTCCTTCACACCCCTACCCCCGCTATCAGCAGAAGAAAGAGTGCACTAAACCATAAAAATGAACTTCGTCTTCATTTTTCATCATGTTTTCCGTTAATCACGATTCCGCATCCGGATCGATTTATCTCGCTGCGCCTCCGGGGTGCGGCTCCTAAGGGCGCCCAGACTGGTCTGGTGGAGTATCCTCTATGGTTTTCATATAATGGCCTGTTGAATATTCGACACAAATATAGTACGTATAGTTTTAATACGAAAGCTATTTCCTGCGATTCTCGATGATTTATCCCTAAAAGATCTCTTTTTCTTACGGATCGAACTTTTTCAATGAAAGAATTTGCTCTCCTATTATCGCTTCTCGTCATCCTATAGAACTCACAGAGAGAGAAAAATTTTCTGAGAAGTGGTCAGTAGTCAATCGCTCCCTAAGCCCGATATGAAAGCAAAGGAAATGCCCTTCGCCATCGATAACATTTCGACAAGGAACGGCTATCCGATCATCGAGGGGTGAGTCTTCGTAGCCAGTTAGTGAAATTTCTGCAGGTTCCAAAACTTTTGCTGTGACATTTGCCGAAGATTTTAGCGCACCTTTGCGGACGAGAAAAAGAGATGTCTTATGACTACTGCAAAGTAACGAAAGCAGGAGCACTTCGCTCGTTTCTTATTCGTTCCCTTTGGGCGAGTGAAACAATCAGTATTCACTCACAGACAAGCACTTAAGCCCCCATTCTTTTGTTTTTATGGGGAGATTTGCGATTTCCGCACGGCCAAAGGACATCGGCATCGACCGTCCCGGAGAAGCGCGAGATCCTACATCACATCCCACCCAACGCCCGAGCAAGAGGCGTTCATCGGCAAGCTGATGGAGTTTGCTAAGACAGGCGATGCTACGATCTTAGATCGTGCCCCGCTGAGCGAAAAAGGAGGAGAAGGCCAAGATGCTTATCGCCACAGATCTCGCCCGCAAAATGAGCCTCGATATGCGAATGATCGATCCGGTGAAATACTCGGATCACATCGACAACAAAGCCAGCCATTGCGCCAAGCTGCTCAGCGAGTACTATCGAAAGTATGACGAGCAGAAAGGGCACGCAATTCGTCTTCTCGATCTCGGAACATACAAGCCGGGCGAATGGAACGTGTACTCGGAAATCAAACGCAAGCTCGTGGAGGATTACGGCATCCCCGTCATCAGAGATTCGCTTCATCCAAGAATGCAAGAATGAGAAAGCCAAGAAAGCGATGGTAGAGGCCGTGAACCGTGGTGACATCCGTATCGTCTTCGGCTCGACATCCATGCTCGGCACGGGCGTGAATGCCCAGCAACGTGCGGTGGCAGTCCATCACCTCGATATAGCTTTGGAGGCCTTCCGATCTCGAGCAGCGCAACGGGCGTGCCGTCCGTAAAGGCAACGAGGTAGCCAAACAGTTTGCCGATAATAAAGTGGACGTGATCATCTATGCCGTGGAGCGCTCGCTCGACAGTTACAAGTTCAACTTGCTGCACAACAAACAGCTCTTCATCAATCAACTCAAGACGAACACGCTCGGCAGTCGCTCCATCGACGAAGGTTCGATGGACGAGGACAGCGGCATGAACTTCTCGGAGTATGTGGCCGTGCTGTCGGGCAACACCGACCTGCTCGAGAAAGCGAAGCTGGAGAAGAAGATCGTCACTTTGGAATCGGAGCGAAGGGCTTCCTTAAAGAGCGCGACACGGCGGCAGCCAAGCTCGAGGAGATCAAAGGGCTCTATCGCCTTCCATTCGGACAAGATCCGAGGAAGCCCGGGCGGATCGAGCACATTTTGAGAGCCAGCTACAGCGTGACGCCGACGGTGTGCCGGTCAATAAGTTGTCGGTAAAAGGTGTGCCGGACGGTGCGGACATCAAGACGATGTGCCGCGCGCTTGCAGGAGATCTCTGAGAAAGCGCGCACCGAAGGCGAGTACAACAAGATCGGTGAGATCTACGGTTTCCCGGTCATGGTGAAGACGGAGAGCACAGCGAAGGATCTTTTCGATTGTTCTGTCAACCGCTTTTTTTCGTGCAAGGCCGCAGCGGCATCCTCTATACCTATAACAATGGTCGTCTGGCCGCTGATCCGAAGCTCGCCTGCCAAAACTTCCTGAACGCTCTAGAGCGGATCCCGAAAGTCATCGAGACGCACGAGAGGGAGTTAGCCAAGGTGAAGGAGCAGATTCCGGTCTTTGAGGCAGCCGCCTCAGGCATCTGGCGGAAAGAGGACGAGCTACGTACGCTGAAGAGGAACGCGGCGGAGCTGGATCGGAAGATTGCACTCTCACTTGCACCACCGACGCCGCCGGAAAAAGAGGAGCAGGCAGCGGACAAGAAAGTGGTCGGGCAGGGAATGATGCCCGCTTTCATCAAACGGACAAGGTGAAGCAGGACGTAGCGAGTCGTGTGGTGATTGGGAAGGTTAGACCGCGGTAATAGTATCGTGCCGGCTCCATGCAAAATGGAGTAAAATCGCACTGTATTCAATATGTAATCATTTTCTTTGCACAAAAATCATACACGATGATTATGTGCAAAAAGATGATTTGATCAGTAGTGCCGCGTCCTATCTGAATGGAGTAATCGGAGAGGAAATGAGATTTTCCCCAATAGACAAAAGTGCTGTTAGGAACTATACCAACAAGTGTTTCCCAACACTTCGATTTATACATGGGGATACTTTAGGTAAAACGGTCATTCTCGCCTGTATGAACGACACCAATACCCTTTCTCCACAACAGATGCAAAAGACATTGCTCTTGTTGGAAAAAGAGGTTGGGAGCATACACCGATCTTTTGTCGCAAGGGAAATGGCTGCTTACAATGCTTTACGACTGATCAATTACAAGGTCAATTTCATCATCCCCAACAAACAAATGTTCCTCCCCTGCATTGCTATTGAGCTAAAAAGGATCGAGCGACGAATACAGATTTGAGTGAAAGGATCCCTCCCGCAGCACAATGCCTACTCCTTTATCATATAGAGAAAGATTCGATAGAAGGGCAAACCGCTAAGAGTTTGGCCGACATTCTTCAGACTTTGCATGTCTCTATGAACCGCGCTATACGCTGGCTCAAGAAGAAAGAACTGATTGCGCTCAATGGTGGGAAGACGAAAGCTGTAGCAATCGCTTGTTCCAAGAGAGAATTATGGGTAGAAGCGCTGCCCTATTTGGAAAGTCCGGTAGAGCGCGTATTGTTCACGGATCAAGAACTGAATATGACGGAATGTGGCATTAACGCCCCTTTCTGAGTACACGATGCTCAATCGAGAAAACAGAGGGTGGTATGCCCTGACAAAAAGAGAGGTAGACGCTTTGAAAGAGCCGGTTGACAGAATGTTCGGAAAAAACATCATCCAAATTTGGAGGTATTCCCCTCAGCTATTGACAAACAGGCCGGGCGTTGTCGATAAACTATCGCTTTACCTTTCGCTAAAGGACGATGAGGACGAACGTATTCAGATAGAATTGGAGAACCTGATCAATGAAAACTGACATGGTAAGAGGCATAGAGAAATTCAAGGAGCACTTCAAAGGGTTTGAAGGGAATTACGTGATCATCGGAGGTACAGCCTGTGAAATTCACGAGGAGAGAAACGCGCTTCCGGCAAGGGCGACCAAGGATATAGACATCATTTTGATCATCGAGGCGCTATCCTACGAATTTGTTGAGAGATTCTGGCTTTTTGTGAAGGAGGCCAACTATGGAGAGAGAAACAGAGGGTGAATGAGGACGTTCATCCCAAGCATGAATACTACAGATTCCGAAATCCGAGCGTTCGGACTATCCCTATCAAATAGAGCTTTTCTCAAGAAAGCTTCATCTGCTGAACTTTCCCGAGGACGCTGCATATAACCCCCATCCCCACGCTGTCAGAAGATCTTTCGAGCCTTTCCGCCATCCTTATGAGCGACGATTATTACCATTTCACGATAGCGCATAGCCAATATGAAGAAGACGTCCACATCGCCAATATTGAAAGCCTGATTTGCCTGAAATGCAAGGCCTTCTTGGATATGACTTCCCGAAAGGCTTACGGAGAACATGCGGATAGTAAAGAGATAGCCAAGCATAAAAAGGATGTGTTCAGGTTGATCGCTATGCTCGCACCTGCCGATAAGTTCATCCTACCGACCGTGTTGCAACAAGACATTGTCCGCTTTATCGAGCAAGTCAAAAGACCAGTTGCCCAACGCTGATTTTTGGAAGCTGCGGATTGGGCCGCCTTAGCAGCACCCAACTTTTTGGCTCAACTTACGAGCAGCTTTCTGAGTGATGATTAAGATTCAATACGCTTCAGACCTCCATCTGGAGTTTGCTGAGAACGATAAGTACATAAAGCACCATCCGCTCGATGTCGTGGGGGATGTGCTTGAGCTTGCAGGTGACATGGGCTATATCGGAGATGAGGGTACACCCACAACGCCTTTTGGGATTGGGCTGCGGATCATTTTGAAAGGACAATCGTTATCCCCGGCAATCATGAATTTTACAAGTGGTTCGATCTGGGGCAATTGCATAATGATTGGAGGCTGCCCATCCGCTCCAACGTGTGTTGTTATTACAACAGCGTAATCGCATTGGCTCCCGGCGTCGACCTGATCGCAACAACGCTTTGGTCTCATATCGAACCAGGCAATGCGTTCTTTATCGAAAAGAGCTGTCTCGGACTTTCGGCGAATAAGATTCGGGAAAAGCTCCTCTGACTTGGGAACGTTTCAACGAAGAGCACCGGAGATGTTTGGCTTTTCTGAAAGAAAGTATCGAACGGAGTGTGGCTGGACATTTCATCGTTGTCTCGCACCATGTGCCATCGTTCCAATTGTTGTCGCCCGAGTTTGAAGGAGTGCATTGAATGGGGCTTTCACCGTAGAACTGGGCGATTACATTGCTCAAAGTCCGATTGAATACTGGATCTATGGGCACTCGCATCGGAACATCGACGTGTCTATCGGACAGACTCGGGTAGTCTCGAATCAATTAGGCTACGTTTTTCAGCATGAGCATGTCTCATTTGATACTGCCAAGCATTTTTATTCTACCATAGAAATCAAGACCTCAAACAGGCGCCTGTTTGAGCAACATCTCATCGATCTCCTTCCCGCCGAAACAGCAGCCGACCGTTGGCCTTGAGATGAGAATCTTCCCTGCCGAAACCCAATTGTAGATCGTTTTCTGTTCCACCTTTCAGGAGTTTGGAAACGTCGATAATGTCCAGGTATTCGGGCTTCAGCGGTGGGCGGACTGTCGTATCAATCGTCTGTTCGCGCAATACCAACAGGCGGTCGAGCTTACCCTCCATCCGCGCCAGACTGTCAAGCAGCTGCTTTTGCCACTTGTCAAAAGGCTCTTCTACGTACGACATCGCTCTCCCTTTTGATAGTTTCCCGAAGTGTCCTGCGACAGGATGCCCTGCTCCCTCATGTAGGCGATGTATCGCTTGGCCGTGCGATCCTTGATTTCCATCTCCTGAATCAGCAGTTCGCTGAGGGTTTTTGTAGGACAGTTTGGCGGTATGCAAGAAGATTTCTTTGACCACGGCGATCAATTCGTCAGCCTTTCGTCGCTCCTTGTCCTCCTTCGATTTCTCACCGCGGTAGACGTGCATGTCTTGCTGCTTATCCCACCCGAAAAGCATAATCGGGACGTCGAGCGGACTGCCGTCACGCACCTTCAGCGCCTTCACGACCGAGTATTCCGGATCGTCGTCCTTCTCGATGGACAGGATGCCCGCGGCTTTGCGTTGCAGCTCCGATCCGATGTGCCCGCGCAGTTTGATGCCATTGGGGACGAAGTGAAGCACACAGATGATGCATGTGTTGTGAGATGCCAGCCAGCCGATAGAGTTCGTCCACGATGGCGATGCTCTCGTCTCATCGTTGGCCGAACGGGATCAAATCGGCAATGCCGTCAATGACTACGAGGTGGATGCCGCCGTGTCGGTGATGAAACAGATCCATGCTTTCACGAATCAGTTTCAGACGGTCTTTGCGAGAGAGGGAGGCCAAATAGAGCGAGTGATAGAAGTCCGGCACGGCCACGAGCGAGGCACGCCGCAACGTCTTGCCCAAGTTCTTATGGAGCTGCGCCTCGGACTGCTCCGTGTCGTAATGCAGGACGGCCAGCCGCTTAGGATTGGACGTGACCTCCAAGCCCAGCGTTCGTTCTGGCGGGCAACATGGTTTCGCCCAAGGTGCCGGCCAAGATGGCGGTGATGTAGTTGCTCTTCCCCGTTCCCTCGCCACCCGTGATGCAGAACAGGTTATCCTGCGTCCCGAGCGGCACGCCGTTTACGGCCACCACCGACTTGGACGCATCGGGCGGATTGTCATAATCGATCTCGCACGAGCGCAGCATCATCATGGTTTGGCTATACATATCGGAGAACATTTTTGGAGAGCAGAGCTTTCAACTCTTTCGATCCGTTCCCTGAGAGCGAAGTAATCCGAGACATCTTTCTCCGTCTTGCTACCACAGAGAGGCAATGTGAGGTTCAAGATCTTATACTCTGCCAGTTGCTCTGTCTCGCCTGAGCGCTTCGCGCATGCCCGTCTCGTCTGCATCATATAAGATGATGATATGGCGAAAACAGAGTCGGAGGCTTTCTATGATACTCTCAGGGATTTGCGCCGTTTCGCTGTTGAAACAGATCGCATTGAAACCGTGAGCGTAGAGTGAAAGCACATCCTTTTCGCCACCGGTGATAAAGAGCATGTCACCCTTCGTGGGAATCTGTTCCATCCCGAAACAGTAGATGGCCGGCATGCGCCCTCCGTAGAGGAAGCGCATTTTGGCACTGTGAGGGCGATACAGTTTGATATAATCAATACCCGGATAGGCAAAAGATCGGTTCGGTGGGAGAGGCCTTCAGCTCAAATTTCTTGCCTTCTGCCGATATGCTCTCGTAGCGTTTCAGACTTCTCACCTTAAAGTGCCGGAGGGTATCCTCAAAGATGCCGTAGTGTGCCCAGTAATTGAGTAGATCGTCATTGAAGGGAGAACGTCCATAGTGTATGGACGTTCTTCTCTCTCTTGTCTCTCTTGAGCTATCCTACTCTCTGAATGATGCGTTGGCCGAGAAAACTTCGATACCGGATCAGGGGCAACAGGTTCATCTTTGAAGAAGGCGTAGAGGCCGAGATCCTGTACAATGGTTTGCAGTATTTGAGAGAACTCGAGCTTGAGATTCATGCCTTTCAATGTGGCCACGAACCAAAAAGCAATCTCCCGAATAGGAAGCGTCGCCATGATCATAAAACTTATAGGATGAACTTTTTCCTGTCATAGTAGATGTGACAAGAAGCCCGTTTGTCTTCATAAAACGGACTACGAAAGTTTTTGTGCAGATTCACCTCGAAACCCAAATAGTGGGAAAAGACATTCCGCCCTCCCTGTGTGAGGGCCAATACCTGTTCTTTGTCTATCATCGGATCACCTGTTTTGAGGATTGAGACAAGAACTCATGATGAGATTGTCTTTGAAGCGGTTTAATCGACCGAGCACTTCATCGCTTCGCATACCGGAAATCCTGAGCCGATTGCACTTGACAGCAATGACAATGGACTTGAAAAAGTAACGGACATCTCGGCTTTCCGTATAACGATAACGGATCAACTGCTTCTTGCGCCAGCGATACAAGGTTGATTCGAAACTGATAGGGTTTCAATCAGATCCTTGGTAGACATCTCCAATTCATCGTCGATGTCTTGGAGCAAATGCGACGTACGATCGATGTACTGCTCGATGCGCTGAAGCCTATCCATCAGCTCTTGATAGGCTTTGGCTTTCTACTGCTATTATTTCCATATTGATATTGTTTGATACCATTGACTATTAGGTGTTTAGGGTCCAAGTTCTTGCACGATCTTGAGAATTTCAGCATAACCCTTTTTCCGTAAAAGCGCCAACCTCTACCGTGATAAAAAGGCGGAAGAACACCTATTTCGTCACTTGCAAGGAATGCAAAAACCAGTACTGATCTATACCAATGGCAGCGGCATAACGCTGCATTTCCGGATGAGTCATCTCTATTTGTCCTGTCTCCCAGCGTGAGACCGTACTTTCACTAACTTCCATACAATCAGCGATATCCGCCTGAGTGTATTTCCTCTTTAATCGTTCTGACTTCAGTCTTTTTACGGGATTATTCATAACTGTAAAGCTGCTAAGGCACCGTCGCAAGAGCAACCCGCTACGTGCAAGTTCTTGCACCCTATGCAATCCGTCTTGCAGCTGGTGCAAGTTTTTTAATTGGTAGCAGCGGATGCACAAGGTCTATCTATAACACATAGAGGGTAGAATGCTGTTTTACACCAGCTTCACTTTCTTCCCGTACCATATTCCTCGATCAACGCAATCGAGATTAAAAAGCACATTGGTCATTTCAATCAACATAGCCGGATCATACAGAGTCATTCAAGGGTAAAGGATTTTTAGACAGTCAACTTTTTCAGGTCAACACATTTTTCAGCATCCTCCGGTGTCAGGTGCAAGACCCTTATATATAGGGGCTTGCACCTGACACTCAGGGAAAGTATAACAGAAATTCATTCAAACTTTTGCGGATCAACGGTTTTGGCGCGTCGTCCATTTTTATACACCTTTGTACCCGTGAAAAAGAGCGAGCGTGCTTTCAATCGGTCGTCAGAAAGGCCATCATAAGGCAGTCAAAAGACTGCTACAGAAGTGCTACACTGGCGAACTGCTCAAGACAAAAGGGAATTGATATACAACGAGATAGAGGGGATTGGTTCATTTCCCCTCCTTCCGCTTGAGGTACTCTGAAAAAGTCATTCAGAGATCCTTTAGGAAAAAAACGTAAGTGCCATAACTTGAACAGGTTATGGCGCTTTTCTTTAATGCCTACCTATCATTTCAGAGCACGTATTGAAGCGAGCCGAAACGCTCAAAAATGCTCCCCAACAGCTACAATTTGCTACAACTTTTTCGGCCAAAATGAAAATTGTAGCCAAGAGTCCGTGAGAGTACTCGTACAAAGCTGTTTTTCAATTAAACAACATCAATATCCGTTCACTTACAGGCTAAAACGAGAACTCTGAAAGGCTGTGTAAAGAGGCCCACATGGACAGAAAGGTTTCACTTGGCGATGTTTGTTGTTGCATTTTGATCTTTCTTTGCCGCGCTGAAATCGTTAGAGGCTATGTTCTTATCACTCTGGTCAGAAACATATCCCTCTTGCTTTTTCAGGCAGCCTCCATCCAAATAAACTTTTGGAGAAGAAGTGTTCGGGCATCCAATTCGTTTTTGGGGCGTTTGCAGCAATCCTGCAAACCCCAAAAAGTTTTTCGCGACGCTTGCAGCATTCCTGCAAAGTCTCTTGGAAAACTTTTTGGCGTTTTAGGTGTTTCTGCAAACGCGGATGCGTTATACATGAGCTCCGCACACTTTGCGATTTCACGAACTATATAATTTACAATTGATAGAGAACGAAAGATGAAAGAAAAGTACCCAAGAATGTTTGACGCCCGACCCGCCGCATGGCTACGCCGGGCGATGATCCTCGTCGTCCTCCTCGCGGCCCTGCGGCCGTGGTGGCACAGGGTCATCAACTTCACCGCCGGCTATCCGCGGTTCGACCAAGGTACCCTGGTGATGCTGGAAGAAGAGCGCACCCTCACGATCCGCTTCACCGTCACAGGCGGCGATCTGGACAACGCCGCCGTCGCCATCACCCTGCCCGACGACGTCAACTACACCGCCGTCAACTCCCTCACCCCGGGTATCACTTCGCCCCCACCTTGGCGGGGCAAGTATTGACCCTCTGCCACCTCCAACGGCGGCACCTTGGTCAAAAAAATCAAGAGGTAAAGATCGATATCAAGATGCGCGCTAACTGCCGCTCAGGGGTGAGTGCCACCATCCCGTGAAAGTCCTGAGCGCAGGCATATCGAAGGGCACCTCATCCGCCCCTGCTGAACATTGCCCGCCCGCAAGTCACCCTTGTGCCCGACGGTAGCGGCATTGTCAGCTACACCACCCACAGAAACAAAGACGATAGGCTACTACCTGCGCACCGCCACCCCTCACGGCGCCTCCTCGGCTCGCCTCACCTTCACCCTCAGCGCGCAGGTCACCGCCGCCAACTTCCAGCTCAACGGCACACCCATCACGCCCACCGTCTCCACCCCTCCGCAGGCCTGCGCACCTACACGCTCAACTTCCCCTCGCCCGCCGCGATGGGCGGCACCAAGATCACCAACGCCAACGACAAGAAGATCACCTTCACCGCCACCGGCTCGGCCGTCCTCTGCGGGCAACAGCTCATCACCTCCACCGTGCAGTACCCCTCGCCACGCCCTGCGGACCCACCCAAGCCGGCCCCAACGTGACGCTCAACATCAGCACCGCAGGACTTCCCACATTTATCCCGCAAAGCATCCAATACGTCGCCAGCCCATCGTCGACCACGCCGACCGCCATCGAAAATATCCCGATGAACGGCTCGACGCCGGTGTATGTCAAAGCTGTATTCAAGAACAGCCCGACAGCCGCTGCCCGCAGTGTCAAGCTCCAATTAGTTCAAGGGATGTTCTCTATCATCGATACAGCGAATATGTATATCCAGGTAGACAATGGCCCTGTAACTAAAGTGTACAGGAAGCAGCAGTTTTCAGCGAAAGTCCCCGTGCAATCCAATCAATCATGGGGCTATGTGAAAGATGCGTTCAAGACGAGGCTCAATCGAATTTGGCTGAATACACCCGTAACCGTCCCCCAGGAAGCACCCTGAACTTTTTATTACGCCACCATCAATGGCGATATACACGAAAACGAGAAGAAGGATGTCTTCCATCCCCAAGATTGGAACCATATCAATAGCTCTCTTGTCCAGCTGGATGAGGCGACTGGCTTTTGCAACAACACGAATAAAACATCCGTACAACTACAGACGCCGAAGTTGAATTACACGCATTATCAAGAGAAGCCCTCCCTCGTCACCTTCAAAAGATCAGGAGACGAAAACCGCGAAAGTCAAAGTGAATCCCGGATCGTTCAAGCAGACACCGGCCGTCTTCACCGCAAAAAGCTCCGTCGTGGCTGACGATTACCGACATCAAGCTGGTTCCCCAGGCGCCGCGTTCCCGGCAGGCGTGACAGTGTCTTATACCACCGTCGGCCCGAATGAAAGATCGGCAAGGATTGTGTCGACGGGTAGCGTGGCACTGCTTAATGGCTGCCATCTGCAAGTCACGTACAAAGCCCCGGTGTGCGGGGCAACGAATCTGAACGACACCATCTGGTACACGGCCAAACAGGAATGGTCGGGCGGGCATATCAATAACATATCGCAGGTGTCGCAACCCGTGCAATTCAATTGCGTTGTCGATGGTGTGGGGCTGGATACGTTCTACGTCCACCGGGGAACTCGGGGCTATCCGGACATCAACAATGACGGCAATCCGAAAGCACCTCGCTGGCGCACGACTCCCTCATCACGCATACGCAATATATCCCCGGCGACACGGGTTACTTCTATTGGAAAGGGAAAATCGGTCCATCCGGCAACTATAAATACCTCGATATACCGCTCGAAGCAGCCAAAACCCTTGGGCGCGGCTTCTTCACCATGGGAGAAGGAGCGTTTGCTATCGATCTGAGTCCGCCAGCGGCAGGCGGGTGCTCCTCAACGGCGCTGCGGCCTCTAACTACGACGATTACCTACCATCAAAAGACGATGCGAATGGATATATCCGGATTCATAAATCGGACGGATTCCCAAACAATGGAATCATTGAGGTCAAAAGTGCCGTTCGCGATGACCGGAAAAGTCCGTTACGAAGCTGTCGGAAACATCACAGCGGCTTCTACGTCAGCCAAAACGCGATTCCCGATCCGTACGATCCTGCCTCTGCCCCCTTGAAAGTGGGCGGCGATGTAAGGGAAATCCGGGTTACGATTTTGGAGCTTTTACCCTGTTGTGTACGCTGGCCCCAACACAGCGTTTAAGTTTACTACCCGAGCTCCCAAACCCAATACGCAATTGGCCACCGCAACACTCTATGAAAGCTATATACCCTCCAGCCCCGTGTCGTTTGACAAAGAGGCACGTATTATCGCCTATCCGAGGAGGATCACAATAGCGCTGCCTGCGGGATACAGCTTAGATGATTCGCTGGACATTTACCGCTATCACCCAACGACAGGCGATGTCAAGAAAATAAATACCCCGGAGAGCAAGGTGATTAACCCCGACGGCACGACGAAGATCACGTGGAATCTTACCGATCTATACCAAACCGTGAATATCGCCGGTGCATTGGCCGCTGGAAAATGGCGTCTGCCCGACGAAAAATTGGCGAGGCGTAATTCCCAAAAGGCACCCTGAGTGAGACCCTACAGTGACGGGCTTCAAAGACACCTCGAAAATGTTTGTCTATTGCGAATATTGGGATCCTAATACAGGCCAAGCCTATAAGGATCCATACACGGTATTGCTTTGGTTCGCAAAAACGAAAACAGACTGATCTACAACTTCAACGTCAAGCTGAACGCCACGCCGGCGAAGTCCCTCCTACGGCCCCACCGTAGTCGGCCCGCAGGTGACGCTCACCAACAACAGTGCAGACGCCCTGCGCGACGTGTACTACTTCTTCGACGGCCCGATCAAGAACGTCACCATGAAGCAAGTCGTCGGCGGCACCACGACTACACGCACGCCTCGACCACCCCAAACAAATACGGATGCTGGGTCAAGGTGGCCGACCTGCCAGCCAACACCCGCCACACGTATGAGTTGCAATACACCGACACGGCGCCGCAATGCAACGGTCACACGGTCAAGGTCTACGTCGGTTCGGGCTACTCCGGCACCTGGACGCCCAACACCGCGCAGGCTCAATCCGCAAACCGAGCCACAGTTCGTGGAGCAGACCCTCTTCAAGATCAAGCCTTCTACCACGGCGCAGATAGCCGGCGAGCTCCTGCTGTTCAACCCCGCCAAGCCCGACACCATCCCCGAGGGATCCACCAATCCGGCACAGACCTACACCTCCGCGCGTCGCTCAGCTCGGCCGGTTCCGAGGGCATGGTACGCCAGCCGGAGCTCCAGCTGACCGTCCCCGTGGGGCAGATCTACGTCCCCGGCAGCGCACGCATGGAGTATCCCATCGGCACCTTCACGCCCCTGCCCGCAGGATCGGCCCTTGAGGCTGCCCTGGCCCCGCTCGCCATCGCCGCCGACTCGCCCCAGGTGCGCTCCGTCCGCCTCAAGTGGAGCGATACGGGCATCCCCCAGCTCGGCACGGACTTCATCCTGCCCGGCTATCGTAGCAACCGCACCGATGCCGACTCCGTCTACTGCAGGCGCGCCTCCACCTGAAGTTCCGCGCCATGTGTAACACGCCCTTCCGAGGGCATTCAATACGCCGGAAGGTCTACGCCCCAAAACATCTGTAACGCCCCCGCCACGGACAACGGAAACGACGCTACGGCATTCATGATCTATCCCGATGTGACGTATGATTTACCTCTTCAGCGACATCGATATACAAACCACTTCACTGTCCTATGCTCACAATGAAGGTTGGCGCCGCGATACGATCGTACTGAACTTCCGACGCATCCTCGGCACCACCACCAATATGAGTCGACGGACTACTTGGAAGTGCTCCTACCACCTCAAATGAATATCGATGGTAACAACGTTAGTACTTCGGTTCCGGTGCGCTGGCATCCCTCAACGCTCGTCCGGCGGACACCGTGATAGAGACACGCGTACCGTCACCTTCCGCCGATTGAAGTTTGCCCTTCCCTACTGCGCAGTACAAGCGCAGCGACGCCTGTTAAAGGTGTGGGCGCGCTCGTAGAGTGTCGCATTCCTGTCATCTACACGCCAGAGGGACAAACTCGTGCAGCTAATCACTGTTGACTCTGTTCGGGCCACCGTATGGAGTGAACTCCACTTTGGTAACTGCGATCCTGTGCCTACCGATTTTGGCGGCGGCAAACGCAAAGTGGGCCTCTTCACAGCCATAGCCAATCCCCACATCGCGTGGATTGGTGACGCAGCGCGTTTTTCAGATCACTTCACACGGTTTTGATGGTCAGTGGTACAAGACGAAGACCGGCGGTACAGCGGCCTCATCCAGCAACCCATGGGTGAACATTCCTTTAGATACGTCTATGGTGGGTGACACCGTCTTCTTACACCCTCTATCAACGGCAACTCATTTCGGCAGTGTGCGCCTTCCTTACTATGTACGGATCTGGCTCCGCCCATGGTTCATCCGCAACCTGCCTCACTTGGTCTATGTCTGCGGTGCATCCGACACACTCCGCGTGAAAGCGGGTGGTATGGATGTGCGTTACCAGTGGTTCAAGATGGCAATCCTATCGTGGGTGCCACGGGCACTACGCTGGTCGTGACCAGTCAGGTCTCTACCACGTCATGGTTCGCGACTCTGTCAGCCGCTTTAACATCATCTATTCTGACACGACAGATGTAGTTTTTCCGCAGTATCCTGTCATCACCAAAGACTTGGAAGATATCGTGGACTGCGACAACCTCTATCGACCTCTGGCTGTCCGTCACGGGCCGCTTCATGCGCATATCAGTGGTATCGCAACGGTCTTCCCATCCCGGTGCCACAGACTCTGTCTATCGCGCATCGGCCTACGATTCGATCAGTTTCTATCGGGTCAAAGTGATGAATCCATGCGGAGACAGCGTAATGAGCAGCCGATGCTACGTAGACTTCTGTGAACTCAAATGGGGCGAGATCGTGCGGACGGTCGAGCTGTTTGCTCCAGCCACGGTGGAGACACAACCCGCCGGGAAGCGTCGCAGTTGACCAGCCGCTACGATTTCAACTTCACTCTGCGCGCCCTTGGTGGACAGTCGCTCCGCTACGTGACCATCACGGCCGATCATCCGGCTTGGACGGAGAATGGCGGCGGCATCGAGCGTAGTATGATCTCCGACAGTCTGATGACGGTGCGTGTTCGCCGGGTGAATAAGACCTGCGGATCTACGTCAATGGGGTCACCCCGCTGACAAACCTGACGGTGGATCGCTTCCATGCGTCGCGTTTGGACGTTTAGCGGTCAGCTTGTACCATTCATGTCGACCGTCCGCAGTCGGTACGCCTATACACCGTCATGGGGACATCTCTACCGCGAACGGTCGTTGCCCGCTGGCCAAACGGTCATCGACCGATTGCCATCTGGTTTCTACATCGTCCGCTTTGCCGACGGTATGGCAGAGAAGGTGAGGTAGAATGATAAACGACTAGGAACGTCCTCCAGCGCTCAGACGCTATATGTTGTCATCCGAGGTGCTATTCCGCGGCTTCGACTGGCGTTTGAGCGCTAGAATCGATGATTTCGCGGGTTAGGAGGCGCCCTCGCCTAAAGCCGTTCTGTAATAGATCGTGGACAATAAATTCCAAACAGCATCTCTCTGAGAAGCTGAATGATCAGCCAAGGACTTTATCCCTTTCCTTACGTTGAATTCACGTTAAATACGTTCCGAACGTGATTTATGGTCAACCGGAAATGGTTTGCGAATCATTTCCATGGTGTGCAGTGCCTTGTGTGATGCATTTTGCTTGACGGATGAACACCTCGTCGATTGGGTCGACGGCGGGGGATAATAGGGCCTCCTGCTACAGAGATTTCATTATC
>BNJS01003847.1_pt1 | contig 35563 bp, 43 predicted proteins | sample 8540461 | NCBI WGS metagenome assembly BNJS01 (sample SAMD00202454, study PRJDB9452) | human saliva metagenome | isolation source: human saliva | place: Japan
CATGCTCTTTGTAAGGTGTTAATGGTGTCAGGAAAACTGGCAATCAGTAGAATTAGCGCACCGCTACAAAACAAGCTGGTAAAGAGAAATCACATGCTTTGTTACTGCTGAATGCAACCGTGCTGGTGCGGTAGCTCCACTTCCAGAATAGAACCGTCGTGCCGTGTCTATGGTTACTGGACCTGAAAAAGCAGATCAGCTAGTATTTTGTCTTGATGGGATGGGCGTGCAGTAGCAGAGGTGTTGACATTTGATGATTGATACAGCTGGCGTTTACAAAACAAAGGAAAACTTATTAGCGAAGTTGGGAAAAAATTGGTCGGATCATCAAACGTGTTGTGCCTGAAGCCCTCATGAAACCTTCTAGCTCTGGATGCCTCAACAGGTCAAATGTCTTGCAAGCCACAAAGGTTTCAAGTACTCCTGTTACAGGAATTGTAACAAAATTGATGGAACTGCCCGAGGTGGTGTCGTTCTAGCTGTAAGCGAAACTCATATCAGTGTAATCTGGATATCGTTGATTCAATTGATCTCTTTAATGACGATCTTCAGATGAAATTGAATAATCAGTTATAAAATCGATCAGTGGTCATTTCTCAGATGTTTCTTCGTCATTATTAAAAACTCATATCCTTGAATAATTTATGATTGATTATTTTATATATATATTTTCATATATATATAAAACATCATTTAACAATCATTTCTTAACAGAATCAGTGACCACTTATCAACATCATCATCCATAATATCATCATACTGGAATAATTCTTCTAAGCTTCTTATTCCGTCTTCAAACCACGGGTCAAACCAAGCATTTGTATTAGTAAGCAAACTATGAAATTGTTCCCACCTAATAGTAATGAGTAGGATCCTAATTCATCAAATCGAACCACATCAGAACCGTCTTCCGCGATCACCAAAGGCACAAAGCGAAGCGCTGTGAGACCGAAATCCAGCGAAGGCAATGATGTAATGCCCATCCGGATTTTTGCTGAACCAAATCTCTTCGCTCTCAAACAATACCGATTCCTCATCGTCTTCATCCACTTCCGGCAAAGGGAGCTAAAACGGCCTCTGATTGTAGATATAGGCCAATCGACGCATCGCATGGATAATGCGTTAACGGCCCAGTACACAGGTTACGGCCTGTTATTCACTTCTAGTTAATTGATTATATTTACGTAATTTGGCTGTATCTGTCCTTGTTTTTATCATTTCAAATACAATTAAATTGTATTTTATATTCTTCTTCATAATACATATCAAGCTGTTCATAACCTGTTTCGTAATACATAATATCAATTGTTTCAATTACTTTATCACTACAATTTATAATAAAAATTAATTCATATTTACGAAATCATATAGATATGATAATCCTATCACTTGGTATTTTGTGTGTATAAGCCTAGCCACGTTATCTGAAAAATCCTCTGTGTCATAGGAATACTTCATTTAACAATATTCAACGTTTAATCTTATCAGAAGAAAGTTGCTTGTTTATACTAATATATAAAAACATTCTATCTAGCAACTCAGTAGCATAAGGAGATATTATGGTTCTCAGATTTACTCTTTTAATATGATTTTCTTCTAAAACTTATCAAAATCTTCTATAAAATGTGAAAAATTTATCGATGCAACATGCTCCAAAAAGTAATCTTTGTGTATTTGTTAAATTGTTCAATTCCTTTTTACTTCTTCTTCATTTTTTCCATATTAGCACCTTTTCTATGTTACGTCTTTTTCGATATCAATCCGGCCACATTGCGGATGATGTGCGGGCAGCCTGGCACGCTCCAGCATTCTGAGCCAGCCTATCCCGTATTAGTCGGAATAAAAGCTGCGGCTCCATACTAGCCGAGGAGTGAATGCATCAGCGATCTGGCTGGTTTGGTGGCAGTGTGGGAAAATGCTTTTGTGGCTGGGCATGACTAGTTTGTCGCGGTTGGTACGGTTGCGGTTTTGTTTCAGACACTTTAAGCAGGAGCTCAATTCAATCTCGCTTGCTGATTGTTTTATTTGAAAATCATGATAAGCATATAAATTTTGATCATTTTAAAGTTATCTAAATATGGTTTTTATAATATCTCACTTTGAATATTTCCTTCATAATACCAATTATCATAAGTATGTTCAAATTATTATTATCTATATATAAAGTCTCTCCTAAAATATTTTAAATATTCTAAAATATCTATAATATCATTAGATAATTCTATATAGGTATAATTACAGTATTTTCTCCTTGTTCAATTAAACTGACTCCATTATTAATATGATGCTAATTAATTTATTCACAAAATACTCCAGTGTTTATTTATTGAGGTTTAAATAATCGATGATTGGGTGTTGCCATTTGACTCTTTTATATATTTAAAAACCCTCCTTTATATTTTCCAGGTATTTCTTAGTTTCTGTCGTGTTGTCCATCTGTCACCTTTAATTTTTGATACTTTACCATATCTTGAAAAACTATCAACAACCTTAGGGCAACTATGATAATCTCCTGATGAAGCCTGTAAACTTTTTCTGTATATCTTGGCTTTAAAGATGCTTTGACGCACTTCACAATACATACCTTTGCAGCTTTGCCTATGTGCAGCACCTGAAAGTGTAACCACTCACATCGCAGTAGAATCGGTATAAAAGCCACATTTCCACTGGGGATCTATCCGACTTTGAGTATCTCGCGTAAATCGGAAAGTCAATCCACCCTGCACAGCAATCGGATCCTGATTGGGTGAGATCTTCCGTCGCCAGGCTCATAGTGCCTGGAAGAAGTTGTAGTGGAGCTCGGATCACAGTCAGCATATTAGTTTTTGCAGGCGCTATCCGTTACCTTGGCTTTTCCTCTTTCCAGATGACATTACGGTTTGGTTGGTTCGGAACTGGACCACGTTCGTTTAAAGGGTAGGCAAATCTAAGGCCTCATCACTGACTTTCATCTAAGATTTTACTGCCAGCTGAGGGCAGCAAAACTGAATAGCCTTCATATCAATAGTTTCCAGGATTATTAGGAATCGGAAAGACAGCTATACCTGCTCTTCATTTTCTCTGTAACGATGGTATCCCACATCCTCTATTCTTCTATCTCAATTTCACAACATATGCGAAATTCTTATCCTCAGATTTGCCATCACTCTCGCGAATTCTAATTCAGGCCATATGGCTACAAGATGAAATTTCTCTCATCTCCCATAATATCCAATCTCCCGTCTTTTGTCTGCTAAAACACATATAAAACTCCAGAGTCAGTTATCCTTTTTAAAGTATGCTCATAACGTTCTTGACTGGACAAATTAAGAATTGCATGCTATGTAAAGCCATTGTTAACCTCCTAATAAATAAGGTAAATCAAATTCTTCGTACCACTCATAAAAATAATCATTGATCATCTTAGGCTTACTCAATTTGGATCCAAAATAATAGTTTCTCGTCATCTATAGGAAAAATAGCTAATCTAATATTACTTTCAGACATTAAAGGAACAGTATCTTCTAAGAAGTTCTCTAGTTCTACTTTCATCTATTCTCAATGCTTGAGGTTCCATTGAGATACTCGCTAAAACTCAGATTCTGGAAAAATCATTAGATATTCTTTTCCTTCATCATCTTGCAAACATATCCAGTCATCCTTTTCCATCTAATAGGTATAAAGTTTCAGTACCGGATATGGTTTTAATAGAATAATCCAATCTTTCTTAGCTGATAATTTAACAATTGAATCAATTGCTTGTTTGTGGCAGGTCCCATTATTTAAATCCTTTTCTATTTCCGTGAATCTTTGATTTCTTGCTCAGATTTTCCACCACATTTTACCCAATACAATCCCATTTAACGAATTATTTAATATTTTCAACATAATATATATTCTTTCCTGTATTTGTCTATGTCAATTAGTTTCTCAGCTATCAGGGAAAACGACCTCTAGATAGAATGTCATTGCTAATGGTAATGAGATTTTAACGAACAAATAGTTCAGGGCGACCTCAAAAGAAGATATTAAGGTCGTCTGAAAAGCAAAAACCGCTTGCGTAAGAACTGCACATACCCTACATCAGGGACTGAAGGGTTTTATATTAATGATTAAGTATTTTGAATAAAGAAAATACCTGCTTGACTTCCAGACAGAAGTTTCTTCTAACATTTTTGGTCATAATAAAAATAACCAATACCATTCTGAAAAATATGTAATTTTTTATCTATATCTTCTTCTAATAATTGCAAGCAAAAATTAAACTTAGGAGAAGGATATATTATATCTTGTTCAAAATAAGGATTGCCAAAAATTTTGGATACATCCAATCCCATTCCATTATCTTCAAAGAATAAATGTTCATTTTCATTGTATTTCGCATCTGCTTCTTTATCAACTTCATCAAGTCTTTCAAAAAATTTTCTTTCCAAAGAAATACTTCCTAAATCTTGCTTGCCGATATCTTGTTCTCTTTCATAAATAACAGCACAACTAAAACCATCATTAAGTAAAATTAAATCATCCTGACAATTAACAGTATATTTGGATGAAATAGAGTCTTTTACTCCTCCCAGTGCATGCTCCTCTATAGAAATAAAAACAGAGATATAATAATTTCTGCGAGGGAATACATTTTCAGGTAAAAAGTCAGAATAAAGAGTAAACAGATGTGTTTGATAGGTATCAAATTTGGAACTTTAGGCCATAATTCTAACGGAATATGTTCAGCTCCTCCTCAATATAGCCAATACTATGTGCGTTTTTAGAAGAAAGTAAAAAGTAATTTTGACATTTAAATTTCCTCAATAGCATTTATAGCAAATTTTATTGCCTGTTTGCGCATTTGTCTTAGTTGATTTTGTGTAATATCTTTTTATTTTCAACTAAGACCTCCTGCATTGATCTATACATAATTCTAATTTCGTCTTTTACCACGTTTTAAATAATCCTTTCCTTCCATTCCTTTTGTAGCCCTTAGCCAGAGCTTTTTGCATCATGAACCGCTCTATGTAGATCTTTTTGTAAGTCTCATTTGCAGGATTACCTTTAGCTCCTTGACGATTAGTAATCCCCATAGATTAACCCAAGCCTGCGTCTTGATCGACAATCCAAAGACAATTTGAGAGGCCAGGACTTTTGTCCCACTCTCTTTTACATTTTACAGGGGTTATTGGAGTTTGATTCCGTCTGGGCTAGTTATACCATATGATTCTCCTTGTAGAGCCAAAAGTAACTTTGCTAATATTTTTGCCAATAATAATACTTTTGTCTAATTTCCCAGAATATTTTTGATCCTGCTAGTTTCTGAAATATAATAATATTTAATTCATTGTCATTGTAAATAGTAGTTTCCATACTTGATATTTCCCATTGCACTATTACCAAGTAAACCTGTCAAATAGAGCTTCTCTATTTTTCTTGAGCTTCAGTAATAGTAATTTTTAAAATTCCAAATGTCATTAATATCAATTTCATTATTAGTTAACGAACAATCAGATGATATTATACTCATAAGAAAAAGGATAAATTGCTTTAATTTTTCATAATGAACTTCCTGGTGAATTTGATGATGAAGAACCTGAAGATCTACCACTTGGACCAAAGGAGACAATACTATTTTTTCTACGTAAAGCAGTTGTTGCATTTGTTATTCCTTCATTAGCTTTTATGATAGATTCTTTAAGAGTGGTAGAATTGCTGATGGGGCCTAACCCACCAACTCTATTAGAGTTAAGGTCTTCTTTAGTTCCCGCGTTCCATGCATCTCTAGCAAAGCTAGAACAAGGTCTGCCTAGGGTCCAAGTATCTTCTCCTTTCTTTTTATATTCATAATTTTTGTTTATTAGTCGTTTTTCTGCTACATCGTCAAGGTGCATTGAAACGAGTTGCATATGCCCCTCTATCTTGCTCAAGATTGGTAAATAATCCATTACCTTTCCTTGTTGGATTGTATACCCATGTGCCATAAGTAGTAGTTTTTCCACTTCCATCAGGAGTATAGCTAATCCATGCGCGCCCATCCCACTTCGAGATTGAAGGTTTCATGCGAGCTATGGCTTGTTACACTTACTATATATACACGACGCTACGCCAGTTTATCAATCATCAGGATTTTCTTCTAAACAATTTAAAAACTCCTCAAATGATTTCGCAATAATAATTGAATTTCTTTTAAAATTAGCTTCTCTTGATATATTTTCACTCCATACGTCCCTTACATAATAAATAATTTGCCAACTATTTTTTTCTAAACAGAGGTAATTTCCTCCCCAATCAAAAGCAAAAGGAATCAGATTTTTAGGTAACTCATTAAGTTCCCATTCATTTATTGCTCTTCCTTCCAATGTAAAATCTGGATCATCCTCAAACTGCTTAGAATATTTCATTGGAATGAAGTCGCGAATTTCAATATAGTCATAATCGATATTATCATTGACAAAATATGAAAGATTGGGAGTACCTCCATTCCATTTGATGTAATGTGACTTGAATGAAGCTGGAAAAGATACTTCTAATTTTTTTTTAACTTCATTGAAATCATTTTCAGATAAATTTTTATCGCAATCATAAAAACTAAGCATAACAACCTCCTTTAACAATTTAACAAGCACCAGTTTTTTTCTTCTCCCTTTTCTTTTGGAGCGGTTTTCTTACCTCAATGTTATTTTTATAAATTTTTGATTAGATTTCCCCTCTCATCATATTCATAAACAAAATCCATTACTTTTATTATCATTACTATATTTCTCAAATTTAATTAATTTTCCATCTTTATAAAACCCAATATAATAAGATATAGTCTCTTTGCTTTTTCGGATATTATCTACCTTATCTAAATTGATTTCATCATACAATTTTTGCAGGATGGTTATACTTAGGAAAAAGTCATTCCTAAAATAGTATCTAACAGTCAAATCATTATATTGAGTATTTTTTGTAAGTTGTTGTGACATTTTTAAAGCTCCTGTCAAAAGCAAAATAGTTCCAATTATTCCAATCAGTAACTTTTTCATTTTACTTGCTCCAATTTTAAACCGTATTTTACAAAGATATGCTCTATAGTTTTTAAATCTTTATTAAATCAACGTTTTTGAAGGGGATAGAGCTGTAAAATATTATATATATACCGTATTGTTAAACCAAGACAGTACCAAAAATTAAGGTTTCGGAGCTTATAAAATTAAGAAAGTTGTCTCAAGTATTTGGGCTTTTTTTATTGTCTTTTTGTAACAAAGTGACGTAGTCACTTTTAGTGTGGAATAGGTGAGATAAAAAAACAGTGTTTCGTTTTTGGTCAATGAAGTAAAGCAAAACATATTGGTCTATAATTTTTCCTCGTGTGGGATACTTGCTGTTAATCTTTACTCCGATTCTCTCATCAGCGTCAAAGCCTGCTTCAGGAAAAATCTCTAAACTTTTTAAGCTGTCTAAGATTTTAGCCACAGTATTTTTGGCGGATTGAGGGGATAGAAGTACCGTAGCTATATAGTTGTGTATATTGTCGATAGCTTCCTCGACCTCTTTTGAAGCAATCACTTTATAAGCCATAACGTACCCTCATATCGTCTAGGGAAGTTCCTTCGCCTGCCTCGTATTCTCTCAAGGCACGCTCAGATTGGGCTTGTAATTCTTCAATCAACTGTTCTCTATGTAGATCTTCGGCCGTCTTAATAGGCAAATCTTGCTCCAGAACTATTTGCTCAATAAATAAAGAAATAGCATCTGTCATTGTCATTCCCTTTTCCTTGATAATATTTTCGAGCTTGTTCCATAGTGGCTTCATTCAGTTTAAAATTGTATTGTTTCGATAAAGTTATAGCCATGATATATCTCCAATCTATACGTTATAGATTGATTATATACTAGATATAGATTATAAATCAAGAGTTCTGTTTGATAACAGAACTAAGTTATTTCAATAGATGTCGTAGTGCTTTAGTTGACTGACGTACTGAGCGATCAAGAAAGCGTAATACAGAAAATGCAAGCATCCAACCAAAAAGTGTTTTTCTCATAGCGTTATCTCATCACTAAATATATACCACAGCTTATTCTTTGCTGCGATTTCCTCGACGGTCTTCTTTTTGAAAAATTCGATTTTTTCAATCGGAGTCATATTACGATATGTTTTGATAAAATCACGATAAATCAGATACTTTTTATCAGGATCAAGTAAGTCATGAAAGAGGTTAATAACTCCAGTTTTAAAGGTATCAATATCCTCAATAACAAGAAGAATATAAGGCGATTTTTTGTATTAGATGGATGTTATAGTTATCCTTTAGACGAAATTTTATAAGAGCCTCTTGGGATGTGCGTTCTTATAAACTCTCTCATCTTTTTCAGACGCCCCCAAGCGGTATATTCGCCGAACCACAAGAGGTTGCCGTCTTTATCGGTCATCTCGCGCGGGATGCTGATTTAGTCGCAGTGGAAGTAGTGGATTTGGTGCTGGCTTTCGCCTTCTTCGTTTGTCCAGTTGTGTACCTGTGCCAAAGGTTCGCAGCTGTTGGCATCGGCGTGAGCATAGGTATACCTTCCGTCCAAGTGGATTTCTTGCAACAAACGGCTACCGTCCCAAGTGAAGTGGGTTTGATTTTCGAGGTCGTCTGAAGCTTCTTCGTTTTTCAGACGGCCTTTTAAATTGTAAGAACAAAACCCACGTGCATGCCTTTGGGCGCACATACTATGTGCGGGCTGCACGGCTTTGACTATTTTATCTAGGATTGCTCAAAATTTTATGAAATCATTTATTTCATCTTCATTAAAGCCATTTTCAAGATATTCTTTCTCATAAAAATGAAAATCTAATAAATATTTTCTTGAATAATCATCTAAATTATTTTTAATTTTTCTCAACTTGCATAAAAATTTATTCGGTTCTATTAATTTTTGTTATTAGTATATTTAACTCAAAATCACAATTTTGATTAAAATAGTTAGATTTTGAAAAATCAAATCAGCAATTTCCTGTTTTTGTAGGTCATTAAAGTTGAGTATAGATATTGCCCTCAGAAAATCAGAGATGCTTTGAACTACTATAAATTTATTATTGGATAATATATATTTAATAAATTTAAATTCATTCTCAATAATTTCTATTTTATTTGGGAATATTTCTGATAATAAATACAATGCTCATGCTATATTTTTAGATGGTAGTGAATCTAGTAGTATAATTATTTGGCTGAAATCTTCTTGTTTTAAAAAGAAGCTTCAATCATATTTTGTATATTAAAATCACTATTGCTCATAATTATCATGCTCCTATATCAACATTAAACTTCACATTGCTCCTACGAGACTTCCTCCTACCACAAAAGCACCACATACTCCTGCCGTTGAATATATATAAACACTAACTAGCACAACAGTTCCAACAAGGGTGATTGCTGTTAAAGCATCATTATTAGTAGATGGTTTCTCTTCAGTGGAGCAATTAGTGCATTTTGTTACGGGAGAAGAAGGAGGAAGTGGTTTGTCGCAACCATTATCCACCCACTCTTTTTCGGCTTTAGCTAGTTTACTATACGCAGCCATTCAGTAGCTCTACATGACCTCGGACAGTATCTCTAAGAGCTTCTCCTGGACCAATTCGCCACGGTAAATTATTTGGATTACTCTCAAGTGCGTGAATACTTTTTACGTATATTTCGTATTTAAGATTTTCTATTCTAGCTGCAATTGATGCACATTTCTGAGCATTATATAGACCAAAAATATCAAGCCATTCCTGCGCATTCGGAGCAAACTGATACAGATTCTCTCCACCTAACAACCCAATCGGATCTTGATTCACAAACCGACCCGCATCAGGCTCTTAATACCTGAAGAAGTTGTAGTGTAGCCCCGTCTCACGGTCGGCATACTGGTTTTGAAATCGGAAGAGTTGGTGAGCGTTCTTGTAAACCTGTTCATCCTTTTTCAGACGACATCAAGCGGTGTATTCGCCGTACCATAAGAGATTGCCGTGGATGTCGGTCTTCTCGCGCGGTATACTGACTTGATTTCAGTAGAAGTAGTGGGCTTGTTGGCCGATTTCTCCATCTTCGTCGGTCCAGTTGTGTACCAGTGCCAGGAGTTCGTAGCTGTCGGTAACGGTCTAGAGATAGGTATACCTACCGTCCCAGACGACCTCAAAGAAGATAGTGAGGCCGTCTGAAAATATCGAATCTTACTTTTTATTTTTTTTCTTAGGATTTAATTCTTCTTTACGTTGCTTATAAAATTGCCAATATGTCTTCTATGCTAAATGGATAATACCCGGCATCATTATAAGCAATATCAGAAATATTTATAAGCATCATCATATTTTTCAATATCATAATAAAAAGACCGCCTAATAGGTATGTTCCTGCATTAGTTGTTCCTAAATCAGCAACACTTAAAAGCAATAATCAGCCATTCTTCAGCCTGTTCATATTTCTGATTTTTATAATATAAGTCGAATAAGGCAATCGCAACCATTGTAGTTGGATGCGCCCATTGAGTTACTGGCTTGGGTATTAGCTCAAATGCTTCTTTTAGTAATTTTTCTTGTTCCCAAAAAGGATTTATTATAAAGCTTCACAAACTAAATCATTAATTTTTTTGATTCTAATTCTGGGTTAACTGCTTCTAAAGTTCATAGCATACAACTCCTCAATAAAAGTTAAACGATATTAAATGTAAATTTTCTATGTCAATCATGACCATAATCAGATTTCGGTCTAGGTCCAATTGATTTATCCCTATCATATCTACTTCGATTTTGTGCGCCGTGGGAGCAATTCCCCCCTTTTCCTGCACCTTTTTCAAGCCGATGGCTATTTGAATCCCTCATCCATGACCTGACTTCAGGCGATTTTTTTCACCCAAAAATTTTCTTCTTCTATTTCAATAATCCACAACATCTTCAGGATTATGTCCCCATATGTGCAGATCTAGTTTATTTAACAACATTCCTCAATAAATAGATATAAATCATTTATTAAATTTTTCTAAAGTATCAAATTCCTTTCTTTCTAAACAAATTATCTTTTTCTGTCTCATAATCAATCCACTCCTTCACCATACTCAAATCATTCCAAATGGTAAGCTCTCCAATCTTATTGGGTAAAGAACATATTAAAGAAATAGAAATCATCTCACTATTAAAAATAATTCTTTTGTACACTAAAACGAGAATAATCTAATTTTTAAAAGCTTCCAAATTATCAATAACTATCTGTAGCATTTTGTTTCTTAACTCCCTATATTTAAAACGAAGATTGATGCTATCTCTCTGTATCTACTCCTGTGTTAATACACACAAACTTTCGCCCTTGGTGAATTTAATTCTCTTAATGTAAATCCTTTATTTTTCTCCACGAGGTTTTATACATTACGGCTTGCTGTATATTTTTTCATTTGAGGATCAAATTTGTTGTGAACCATCAAAATTTGTATCTAACCCATCTATATATTTCTCAAAATCAAGATTATATATAGTAAATTTCTAATCCAGATAACAAATTCAAAGAAAATCTTAATATTTTCATCTGTTATTTTCAAATATCCCGTTATCTTGGTGAGATTCTTGGATAGCTGAGATAATTCTCTTAAATATTTCTTTATTTTTCCTAATCTCATCAATAGGTAACGTTTGCAATCTATCTATAAAAATAATTCATCCTCAATACTTAAAAATAGAAGGCAAGTTTTCCAATTTTTCATTTAGTTTAAAAATAGTATTCATATTATTTCCTGGTTAGTATGTTTTTACCTTTGCCGCCTTCCACCAGGTCGTTGAGGGTGGTGATTTTGCTTTTCAGATGACCTAGGAGAGTTGAGTTCGTAACAGCTGGTGAATTTACCTTGTGTGGGAAAAGATTTTCGCGGCTCACCTGTCATTATTGTTGTAGATGCTCATGAGCATATATACATTTAATTCCTTGTTTTATAGTGGCAATTAAATCATTAATTGTGTTATCAGATTTTATAAATAATGGATTTTTGCCAATCACAATTTTTAATTACGTAAACTTTGAATTTTCCATTTCTACCGATATGGGGATACCACCCAACATCTAAAATATATTTTTCATTAAAGAACTGTACTTGTAATAAATCTTCTTCAAATTCAAGTTTATTGATTAATTCATTAGTGTTATTGAATAACCAAAATAAATTTTCATAAGTAATAATGCCATCTTTAAAATCAATTTTAGGTTCCATTTCAAATTGCTCTAATCTTTTCAAGTATTCTTTTTGTAATTGGATGTCCATGTATTACTCCTTGAGAGCATTCAACTCGTATGTATGGTGTGTCTATCCCTTCTGATGCATCAGCAATTTTTCCGGCATCATATACTTTATAATGTATGTTTTTACCAAATGATGAAACTGGAGTTCCTTTTGCCTAATCTGTTCTTTCTATTGATTCAATATGAATTTCGGGTTTATATTTTGCAGGTTCACCATTTTTGTAGCTTTTTCGAATTTTTGGATCAGGATGAATTTTTAGGTGGAACATGTTTTCCTCCATGAGAGTCCAATCTAAGGGATCATTATCACATGGATTATTACAGGCACTTGGAGCATTAGATAATCCGAGCGGATCAACCCACTTCTGCGTATTCGGCGCAAAAGCATATAAATTCTCCCCACCCAACAACCCAATCGGCTCCTGATTCACAAAACCGACCCGCATCAGGTTCTTAATACTTGGAGAAGTTGTGGTGTAATTCTGTCTCACGGTCCAGCATATTGGTTTTGCAGGCGGAAGGGGTTGGTGAGCAGTTCCGGATATGTTGGTTTTTCCTATTTCAGACGACCCCATGCGAGTGTATTCGCTTCTAACCACAAGAGGTTGCCGTCTTTATCGGTCATCTCTCTTGGGATACCGATTTGGTCGCAGTGGAAGTAGTGGGTTTGTTGACGGTTTACTTTTTCATTCAAAAAGAAAATTTTAACATTTTTGATAACCGATTTATATAATATAAAATTGCCAAATGTTCATCTTGGTAACAATATTCTTCGGTTCTCAATCCTCTTTCAGAATAGAATACATGCCATTTTTATTTTCTTCAATAATACATAATGATTCATCATTTACTTCGTTGATTGAGTAACTATCCTCAGGTACTCCTTTACTTTTAAGATATGAATTCAATTCATTAATTTTTAACATTTTCCTATTTTCACCTCTTCTAGATGCTCAGCTTCTATATATGATTTAACAGATTTTGGCAATTCATGCTGTGTCCCTAATCCAATCTCTCCGAACCACGGCATAATTTTACTTGCAGCTACATTATCAATTGGTTTCAGTACCCTATATATGGTATAAGGCTTTTGATTAGAACCAGGAGGTAAGGCTCTCATAGAGTATGGTGTTCCTACTGGAGACACAAAAGTTCCTCCTGGATAACCATACCACCTATCAACAAGAGTGCCAACCGGAAGTGTAATGCTCCTCACTTCACCTAAAGCGCCTCTATTAGGAGGCCAATATGGTGCGGACAGATTTTTATTTAAACCTAGGACATCAAGCCACTTATTTGTATTAGGCGCAAACGCATACAGGCTACGCTTGCTACCCATGTAGGCTACGCTTGCTGTTGGGGGTGGGGTCGTCTGAAAGGCAGAACCCGTGTGTGTGCATACCGCACACCTTACGTCGAGATTGGAAGTTTCATGTGGTCTACGGCTTGCTTGGGCTACTTTACAGTTGATAATTAAATTTAGAAAATTATGTCTAATACTCTATTTTTTAAAATAAATTCTTTTTTTAAATGTTCTAAAATATTATCTAACTCTTCCTTGCTTAAAATTTGGTTGGTCTTAGTAAATTTTGCTGTTTTCGCATATAGGGAAAAGTGAAACTCATTATTTGGAAAGAACATTTCTCCTTCAAATGAAATTTCATGTCCATTTAAAGAAACAATTAACATACCTCTTGAAATTTTTTCAATTACGAAATCATCCATAGTAATTACCTTTGAAATATAACAGTTGAAATCTTTGTTTTAGGATCTATATTAGGATTGTTCTTCAAAGCGGGTAATTCTCTATTTTCCCATATATTTCCTGGTCGCATATCTTTGCCAATAACGCCTGTTACAGTACCAGAAGCGCATGTTGCATACTCTGATGAAATATCTTCCCATGCTTTAATGCTTGCTTGGTAATTTTGATCCCACGTAGGCATGATAATTTTTCTAGCTTCAATTAACATTTCTGATGTTGTTCCTCCATTAGATTTGGCAATATCGGCAGCAATATGTTGTCCACCAATACCATCTGTTCTACCTGACCAAAATGCTGTGTTTGGTTCTGTTTTAACTTTGCTATTTTCACATCATTTATCCAAACCTAAAGGATCTAGCCAATCTTGCCCATTAGGCGCAAACCAATAAAGATTCTCTCCACCCATCAATCCAATAGGCTCCTGGTTTACAAACCGCCCCGCATCAGGCTTATAATACCTGAAGAAGTTGTAATGCAACCCTGTTTCAGAATCATAATACTGGTTTTGCAATCGGAAGGGGTGATATGCACTATCCGTTACCTTGGTTTCCTCTTTCAGTCGGCTCCAGACGGTGTAGTTGGCGAACCAAACCAGATTGTAGTTCTTATCGGCAATCTCTTTCGGGAAGCCGATTTTGGTCGCAGTGGAGTAGTGGGTTTGTTGACCGCTTTCGCCTTCTTCGGTTGTCCAATCGCGGACTTGTGCCAACGGTTCGTAGCTGCTAGGATCGGTGTAAATATAAGTATATCTGCCGTTCGGTTGGACTTCCTGCAAGAGATGGCTGCCGTCCCAAACGAAGCGGGTTTCCTCTTCGAGGCTGTCTGAGAATCAGAAACCGCGCACACTTTACGTCGGGATTGGAGGTTTCATGCAGGCTACTGCTAGCTATTCACCCAACAATGTTTCTTTAAATAAGCTATCAAGTGATTCATATAACATTTCCATTTCCGATGAATCATGATAATAAATAAAAATAAGTCCCTGTTGATCCATTAAAATGGGATTGCCTGAACCATCATCTGATATTGCATAAAGTTTATTCATTGGTTGTTCATGTAATTCTAAAAGTTTTTGAAATCCCTGTGTTAATTCGATAACTGTTTCTTTTTCCAATTAGTGTTGAATTATGGAAAGCATGGATATCCAAACCAGCGCTTGCACTGCCGAATTTTTAATAAATTCAATGTAATCATCGTGAAATTTTATTCCTAAAATATTTTCAGCATGTTTAATTTCCTCACTACTAGCGGGTATCCCTTTAAGCTCAGGGTAATCTTGAAAATATTTAATAAGTAGATTCATTGTTTCTTGGCTAATCATTAAATACCTCTTCTTGATAATTCTTTTTTTAAATCTTGGTCGTACCAGAACTCACGTTTCCATTGATTAAATTCTTTAAATTTAATGAACATATGAAGTCCTTTTGGCTATGATGTCAGCATTTTCTTGAGTTATATTTGTTCATATAAAGATAAATTCTTTTCTGTGCTTTTTATATGTCTGTATAGAAATAAATTCTATTATCTCTTATCTCTTTCAGATAAACCAAGTCTTCGATACCCCCTAATATACTCAATTGATAAATCATCTAAATTTAATACTGCAAGCCCTAAATCCAACAAGGCAAAATCGTCTTATGAAAACTGGAATATATATTTTTCTATTGAAATACAACAAAGGCCCTCCAAATCCCTGTTCTTTAATAATAACTTGACCGTTAATGGATAGACTTCCAACTAAGGAGAACCCTTGATTTACTTCCATCAAATCAAGGTAACTGACTTCCCATTTGTCAAACAAAAAAATCTTTCTTGAAAGTCTAAAGGAGTTTCATTCAAAATTTTTAACTTAGTCATTTTTATATTTTTCTTGTCAAAGAATTGAAATCTTCTTCTAATTCTACAAGGAGTTTACCAACCTCATTATTAAATGGCCAAGAATCAATTACTATCCGAGACAATAAAAATTCTTTTCCTTTTTGTTGAAAAATACTTTCTGAATTTAGATAATTAATCATGTCATATAGTTCATTTTTATAGAAATCAACTGCTGTTTATTTGTATAACTATATTCATCACAATTATTAATCATTTTATCAATTTCTGACTAAAACTATATTAATCTTTTTATAAATTGCTCCTGATTCATTATCTTATTAACCTTTCTAAGTCATTAATATATTTTTGTGTTTGTCCACCAAGCAACCCCAAACCTTGAGATGTAGCTTTACCTTCAATAATAGTTGTTCCTGGTTTCACTTTAAATTGAGCAATATTAGTCATGTGGTTCCATTTTGGTTTGACTGCGAGGCTACTTCTGGTAGTTTGGCACCATTTCTATGTGCCTTTTTAGCCCAAAATATGGCTTTTTCTTTATTGCCTTGTGTAAAAAATAAATCAGCTAAATTGGATTGGGCAATTAGATGTCCATTTTCTGCCGCGATCTCTAGCCATTTAAATTCCAAATCTTGATCTAAAGATACAAACATATGGTATTGATATAATTTGAATGCCGAGTTTTTATCTCCATTAGTGGCGTTCTCTTCGAGAATATGAATTTCTTCATCTGAAATCCAATAAGTACTACCTGTTGATATGAAGTTAGTCATTTTTCATTTCTTTCTGGATGTTGTTTACATGATATTAAAAGTGTTAATTTCACGTTACTTGAAAACCAAAGATATTCATTTGGTGCTTTAAGTGTAGTATTTAATTCATTAGCAAGTTGTTGTCCAATAGGGTCGTCTGAGAGTTTATTTATACATCTCAATGCTTTGTTGAATACTTATCTAATCTAAGTTTTACTAGGAGGTAAGATACAAAAATTACATATATATAGTCTTATGGATTCATCTAAAAATAATTTAAAGGAAACGAATAAAATCTTTCTTTAAAAGCATCATATTAGAAAATTCTAAATATATGATTCCATCAGATGTACAAATACTAACTTCATGAATATAGATGTTTATAGGTTCTTTTTCTTCATATTTTAATATGATATCAAAATAAATCAATGTCTTTTTCATTTAGTAGTTTTTTCTTTTAATAAAATAGAAATGCCTAGCTCATGATTTTTATTTGGCTGATTATTTAATTGAAAAATGATGCTTTGTAAACTTCATTTCTTCGACTTAGTATTTGTGAGTAATTATTCATTAAATCTAAAACATTTTTATTTAAATCTTCCATAGTTTTGTCTCCAGTTTACTGATATAGATTATTTATAGTGAATCGATGAGTTGGACCCTTGCTTGCAAGTTACACACCCATTCTGCCACTCCTGCGAGATACCAACCGATATGATCTGGAACTAGTATTATTCTGTAGGATTGCTTGTTGTAGTTTCTGAGTATAGATAGATGGATTTGTAGAAGCATTTTCACGAGTATTAGCCCATTCAACAAGCTTTGATTTATTGGGATCGTAGGACGAATGGAAACGTGTCGTCCATGATCATTGACTGCCCTCAAGCCCACTTCCTTGAAGTTTACATACATAAATAGCTTGACATTTAGCAGGTTGTTTATCTAAAGATGCAGATAAACCAGTAGTAGTATCTTTACCAGGGCGAGGAGTTAAATTGATATTACTATTTGAACTTGATCGATAAATAACTCCTTTCGTTATTATTTTTTCAAGCCCTAAAAAGTCAACCCAAGTTTGAGTATTTGGCGCAAACGCATATAGATTCTCCCCACCCAACAAACCCCAATCGGGTCCCTGATTCACAAACCGATCCACTTCAGGCTGTTAACACCTGAAGAAGTTGTAGTGGAACTCTGTCTCACGGTCAGCATACTGGTTTTTGCAGGTGGAAGGGTGGGTGAGCAGTTCCGGATATGTTGGTTTCACTCTTTTAGACGACACCAGCTGGTGTCGTTGCTGAGCTACAAGAGGTTGCCGTCTTTATCGGTTATCTCTCTTAGGATGCCGATTTGGTCGCAGTAGAAGTAGTGGGTTCGTTGGCCGTTTTTCTCCGTCTTCGTTGGTCCAGTTGCGTACTTATGCCAAGGATTGGAGGATTCGTGCTGGCTACAGTTTGCTATAACTTGCTTACAGAGTATTTCATGTTAAAGGAAGAAATTCCATCTTCAAATTATTACTAACAACTAATTCTTTTGAATTTATCAGAAAAAGCCCAAATTAAATCATCATTTATATCTTTTTGCACAAAACTCAAAACCAGATATATTTTCTAAAAATACTAGGTGGATAATCAATAAACTTCTCTCCATCTATTTCATAAAAATTTGATTTTTCCATATCTACTAATCTAGCAGTTAATTTAATTTTTCCAAGAAAAACTTTAAATTCATCATTCTTGATTCTAAGTTTAGCTGGATCTAATTCATTTTTAATTTATCAGCCAATTTATTAATGAAAGTTTCAGAGAACAATAACATTTTAGGAATTGTTTGAATATAATCTGTATTAGAAATATTTTTGGAGGTATATCCACTCTGAGCTATAAAAACTGCTTCATCTGTATAATTACCTTTATTGTAATTAATAAATTCTACAATTTTTCTATCATCCTGTTTTAAGTCCACATACGCTTCTTCATTATCAACAGCAGAGTATATTTGATAAAGAGTCATCATTTTTCCTTTCTTACCATTACTTTTTAGAAATTGGTGCAGCACAAGTATATTTGTAGATTGTTTATTTAAAGAACAAATGTTTCAGACGACTTTAATATATATTAAGAGTAGTCTGAAAAAGGTTATTTCTACCAACAACCCAATCAACTCCCTGATTAAACAAACTGCCTAGTTTGAGGCTCATAGTAACGTATCAGAGTTGTAGTGTAGATAAGTCTGTTTCTTACGCTAATATAACCGTAATCGTAGAGAGTAAATCTGAAATAATACCCTAAATATAGATTTTAAAATTCAATGTAATCATCATTATCCATATAATAATTTAGAGCATCAATAAATTGATCTTTTGTAAAAATTTGGATACCGTTCATCTAAGTCATCGTAAACATCCATAAATACATCCCCACTACATAAAATATCCAATCCATTCTCATTTACAAAATCAGGAAAAACTTCTTTTCCATCTATTATTTTTGAACCATTATCCAAATAACAAACCGTCTCTAAATCAAGAATATGCTCATCTTCATCAGAAGAAAATATATATATGGAAATTTGGCAAAATTTATCAGTGTCATCATCATTGAATAATCTAGCACAATCAATAACTTCTGATATACTAATTTTTCTTCTATAAAAATTTATTTAAATTCATTTTTTGTTCCTCCTTATGGTTGAAATTAACATTTACCTAATGGTTGACCAGTGCGGCCGTTTAATTTTTCCCTCGTCGGCCTGGTCTACCACCTCCCTATACTTCTTCGCCTTTTTCTTTGTGGGTGATATAGACCATGATTTTCTTCTATGGTCATTATAATCAACCAGTACCAACCTTTTTGTATCCTCATGATGATGCCACGTTAGTCCCTGTTTATTTCTACCTTTTTCCCCAATTGGGACTTGAACTCATATTTCCAGATTTCATCCATTCTTTTAATTCAGGATAACGATTAAGCATATCCCGTTTAAATGATGGATTAGACTCCATAATAAATGCCTTATTTGCATCATTAAATTGCACAGCATCACTTGAATATCTAATTCCTAAATCTAACTTATGGTCAAAGAAAATATAGTATTTCCCATTATTAGGTCGAGTAGCTAATCCTAACGGGTCAACCCAAGCCTGTACACTCGGAGCAAACCAATAAAGATTCTCCCCACCCAACAACCCAATCGGGTCCTGATTCACAAACCGATTCACTTCAGGCTCGTAATACCTGAAGAAGTAGTAATGCAACCCAGTTTCAAGGTCGAAATAATGGTTTGCAGTCTGAATGGCTGATGTACGTTCTGATAGATACGATCATCCTTTTTCAGACGACCTTAACTTTGGTTGGCTTCAAACTAACCTACGCTTGTTCAATAGGTTCAATCCACTGATTTTCGATGAGCCATTTTTCTATTTCTAATAGAAACTTAGGATTAATTTTCCTTTAATTCTGGGAACTTATTTTCATATTTTTCATTATATCAAAAAGTAATCTTTGAATTAAGTTCCAATAATTTTTGAGACATTAATATCTTTCTTAATAGAAATAAAATCCTCCTCATATACGACAATATCAAATCCTAAATCATTATCCTTTTTAGATAATCTAGACTTTGATTTCCAACCGCTATCTTTCTCCAAGCATCTAAAACAAAACCCAATAGAAAATGGTATAGGATATTTTTAATAATTGGTTCTACTCCATAAAATTCATCACAAATTTTATCTACTTTTTGTCCATGATGGATAATCACAAGTTGCAAATAACATATTCTTTCCTTTCATTAATGATTACATTTATATATCAAAACATTTCTTAACATCCGTGTTTCTAATTTTTCCAAATATCCCTTTTTAACCAAACCTTACCTACAGTTTTACGTTTATCCCATTCCGTTAGAGGATAGAAACTATCTTTAGCAGCTGTTAAGTAGTAAAGTTTTTAGGGCCTAATGGATCTATTCAGCTTTGTATATTGGGAGAAAATTGATAGAAATTTTCTCCTCCTAGCAACCTAATCAAATCCTGATTCAAAAATTGACGCGCATCAGGCTAATAATACCTGAAGAAGTTATAATGCAACTCCAGTTTCAAGATCGCAATAATGGTTCTGCAGGCGGAAGGGGTGGTATGCGCTCATCCGTTACCTTGGTTCCTCTTTCAGACGACCCCAGCTGGTATAGTTGCCCGAACCACAAGAGGGTGCCGTCTTTATCGGTTATCCTCTTAGGATGCCGATTTGGTCGCAGTGGAAGTAGTGGGTTTGTTGGGCCGATTTCTCCGTCTTCGTTTATAGGGTTTCGATAGGCGAAACCGCGTGCATGAGTACCACACATGCACTATGTCAGGGGTTGAAGATTTTGTGCGAGCTACGAGCTTGTTTTCGTAATAAAAATTATATTATTGATCAATTAAGAATATTGCAAAAATCCAGCTATTACATCAACATTATCTTCCTTATCTTTTTCTTTATAATACTATATAATTTTTCCATAATCAAACGGGTATCACCATTAAAGAAGATTATCTGGGTACTAATCTTCGTCTATACTCATCAAGTACGAAATATCCATCTTCTTCTAGATTTTTTATAAAAATAATCTTCTTCTTGAATTAGCTGCAATTCTCCTCCTACTGTTACTAAACCTGATAGATCATCACTATTTACTTTCCTATACGGTTCAAAAATAAATCCTATTTAAGTCCATATTTGTAAATGAAGTAATTTTGCTTTCCTCAGATTTTGGATGAGTAAAAACTTTTTATTGCATAATTAGGATGAGATATTATTATCAAGCATAATATCATGATTTTTAGGCAAGAAAAATAGATAATATAAAATTGGTTTTTTAATGGATGTTCAAAACATCCATAAAACATCATTTCTGAAATACAATCTTGTTTATCATCAAAAATATTTAGGAATATTTCCTCCTATTCGATTAAGGCTAATCTCCTAATCTCGTTCAAAATAACTTTTTTCTTGAATAGCTTTAGTCATTTTTAATTCCTTTCTTGTATTAAACTTATAAGTTGTTTTTCTAGCAAAAATTTATTGCTGAAGCTCTTAAATTTGAAGCAAGTTTGGTTGCATAAGCACGAGCAGATGATTTTTCCCATCCTCTTCTTAATAAGCCTATATAGATTCCATATCTAGTTAAATTTGTATTTAACTCAATGTTATCCATTGCCGATTCTAGAAACCTTGGCTTATGTATTCGATTAACAAAATAATAAGTAGATTTAGGAATTATTTATTAACTTTTCGAGATATTCAATACTTCTGAATAAATAATGTTCACCTATTTGCTGTATCAAATTTGATGAGTCCCCAAATAATATTTTTCTAAATACTTTTTTAGAATTATAAGCTCATCTTTTTTAAGAGATTTAAAGCATGAGTGATGTTTTCTGCGATAGGTATATTTATAATAAATTCTTCTATATTTACTGGAATATCATCATTTCCAATGCCATTGCTGATGCTATCAATAATTTTAGGCATTAAATAATTTATTCCTTCTGGTGAGATGAATGGTACTAAATTATGTTCATCAATAATAATTTTTCTCTATTAGGGGTATATTCATAATACTTAAATTCATCTTTAAATTCCTCTATTTTATAGATATCTTTTCACGATAAAGTTTTTTGAACAATCCTTCTTTTTGGATAATCTCTATAGGAATTTTTAGGAAGGGCATATTTATCTCCATTATGTTAGATAACTTTTATATTTATAGTGATTGTTCCATGCGGTGTATTCGCCGAACCACAAGAGGTTGGCATCTTTATCGGTCATCTCTCTTTGGATGCCGATTTGGTCGAAGTGGAAGTAGTGGGTTTGTTGGCGGTTTTCGCTGTCTTCGCTGATGTGGTTTAGACAGGCGAAACCGCCTGCGTGCGTCCCACAATGCTACCGTCGGGATTGGAGGGTTTCGTACGGGCTACGGGATTGCTAATTTTGGTTCGATTCCTGATATTTTGTTATATCAGAAATAGTGATATCTTCATTATTAAACATATCATCCCAAATTTGCTTATAAAGTTCTTTTGCGGTCATTTGTTGAGGTATTTCAAAGGCTGCGTCGGTACTAGGAAATTGATCATGTAGTCGTTCTTCTGTCCAGAAATTTAATCCAAATCTCAAACTTTCTTTAATTCTGAACTGGGTTGATATTGTAAAAATTTTTGATACTCGAGGTACAGATATTCTTTTGACTAATCTCTTTACACTATCTCGATTAACCAAATTCAGACCTGATAAGTCTTCAAGTTTGCTATCTATACCTTCGTGTAAAAGTCCAAGAAAAAGTCTGATATATTCAAGACTGACTTTATACTTTTTATTCATTTAAATTTCCCCGAAATTGAAACTAATTGACCAACTTTATTGAATATGGCTTGTACTTGAGATGTTTGGATTAATGGTCCTCTTCGTTGGTCCAGTTGTGTACCTGTGCCAAGGGTTCGTGCGTACCGCACACGCCCAACGTCAGGACTGAAGCTTTCATACTTGCTACGGCTTGCTTCAGATTATTACAAATTCTATATTTGTACAGAATTTAATTGTCTTTTTGCCGTTTTATTTCTTAAGATACTTTTTCTATATATCTGTATTGCTCTTGTGTACATTTAACTGAAAAATTATTTTTTCCACTTATAATACTTTGAGCAGAAAAAAATATCTTTCTCATATTTGAATTTTATTTTTATTTAACGGGATCGTTCCTTTTCTATTTTTCTTTCCCACAAGCTTATATTGTAACTCATTATTACTTATCCTATATCTCCACAAGTTTTTGACTATTATATTCTGATACAACTATATTTAACCAGCCATGTTGAAAATCATAAGAGTAATGTGAAACATAAGGTAAATTTAGAAGAAGAGGATACTATTAGAGATAAAATTGAACTTAAAATTGATTTCATAATTTATTTACCATTTAATTTATTAATTTCCCTTAGATAACGAGTAGGAGTAAACTCCAACCAGACATTTTCATTTCTTTAATATCAGCAGCTTGACTTTGATCCATGTGCAAAACTTGCACACTGCCTATTAGGTGTAGGCCAAAAGTTTCTTTTAGTGCCGTCTTTTTGAAAGATTTCGGCTTTCACCAGTTGGTCATGCAGGTCGTAGAAATTGTTCTGCACTTCGCCGTCGGGTTGCCGAGGTCGTCGTAGTATAGTTAATTTCCTATTCTGTTTAAAAATGAGACTACTGCATCAGTAAATTTCTTTATGTAATTTATATTTTTCCCAATGCATATTGATAATATCCGCTTCTGAGGCATTAACTATCTTTGATTCAATAGAATATTCCCATAAATTTATTTCTTTGTTGGTTTAAGTCATTTCATTTTTCCCAGCAACTCATACACTCATCGCAACAGAAAAATAACTTATTAAAGTTAATGTTTTTAATAATTAATCTTCCTTGTCCATCACATATAGGACATTCTTTAAACCAAAAATAATCAGTTTTTATCATATTGGGTCTCCTATAATAGGTGGCTCTCATCACATAGTCTTAAAATTCTAGTACATAAACAATGCTAGAATTTTCTACATATTTCACGATATTACGTAGTTATAGCTTGCACAAATTATTGTGCCAAATAACCTGTGTCATAATCTAAATCGTCAGTTCTACAAACTCATCTAAGAAAAGATATATTTCTTCTATATCTACTTGAATGGGTATGTTTATTGCATAGAAATTGACATTAAATGCTTCAAACTCACATCCAAGATCTTTTAGTTTCGTTAATATTTTATCTTTAAATTTCTGATGTTCATTAAAGAAAACAATCCGCAAATGTACTATCTTTGACTATGAATGATAGTTTTATCATATAATAAGAAATTTTTCTTCCTTTTGTATTCCACTAACAATATCACCAAAAGAGACTTCCTTTGCTATAAAAAGGAATATTATTTATTTTAAGATAGCCTTCCTCAGTCACTTCTGCCCAAATGCTTTCCATAGATACCGGAGGATAACCATCAATTACTTCTAGATTTAAAAAGCTTTTTCATTTAAATTACCTTAAATAACCTTAGCACCTATTGCTAGGATCTCAATGTAACAATTCGCACTTTCTTCAGTTAAACGTTAGTAATATTCTTTATAGAATCATACATTCATTCTTCCGAATAACGAATATTTTCATGACAAATATTTATTTCTATGTCTTTGAAAAAGAATATCCTCTTGAGTCAGATATGTCAACCATTCCTTTTGAATTCACTCGATTTATAAATAACTCTAAACCTATTTTATCATTATCATCATATAATCATATATAGAATATTTTTACTTAAAAAGCAGGTTGAATACAATTTTTAAACTAGATTGTTTTATATAAATATCTAAATCCGCTTTTATGAATTTTATCATTTTAAGCTTGTGTTTCTCTTAATTTTTGTAGAATGTTCAATGCGTATTCGATGCAAGTTGATATAGGTTGAAGCCCTAACAACCTAATCAGGTCTTAGTCGAAATAATAGTTACGGCTCCAGACCAACGGCTGGGGCTTTGCAGGAAATACAGGGTTTGGGCGGCAGTTTCTTCTTGAACTTGTTGTTCATGTGGAACATATCGCCGGAGCGTATGATGTGGCGATTGCGGATTTTAACCGAGGAAGAATGATGCATTGGCCAGGATGGTTTGGTGGCGTTACGGCAAAGTATGCCCTAGCGACCTGATCGGGCGATTTTGTCGCCATAAGTTTTGTCCGCCTTACTGGCTTTAAAGACAAAAGCAGGCTTGCATTGAGGCGTACGTCTTTTGCAACGCTCTTAGCACCGCCGAGGTCGGCAAAGAGTGGGAAGAGAATAGGTGGAACGGAAGGGGGAGCGGGTGGTGGCGACCAACAGAAATCGGGTACGGTAAAGACGACCTTGAAGTCACTGCTTTTACGGGCGATTTTTTTGAATGCCATGGAGAATCTATGCTGAAATAATAATAGATAAAACGCGTGCGTTCTGCTGGAACGCACCATACATATTAAACCGGCATGTTATACAGGCTGCAGTTTGCTAAAAAGGTGAAACGCATACAATCAGCACTACACCTTATCTATAAAAATGAGTGTTTTAGGCTATAGTTCGTTATAGTATTTAAATGGAGTGAATTAAAAAGAAATACTCAGATGCTTCGTATAAATACGTTTGGATTTTATACAAAGCAATTTTTATGAGTAAATTTTACTTCTATACTATCTTCTTTATCTTTAAAAGGCAAAGCGCTATCAAATATAACCCATTCAACATCATTAATGAAAATTGATGTTTCTTCTTAATGGCTGATATTTATGATGACCATCCACTATATTTTTATATGAGTGTCAATGTGTGATTCATCATTAATCCAATAAGCTCTGAATATAAAAATTTCTACTAGCATCTAGTTTGTGTACTGCAAAAGTTGGTGAAAAGGTTCGTCTCCTAAAAATAATAGTTTGTACGCCTTCTACAGCTAAAAACAGATAAATAGTTATGCTGAGAGCAAGCTAAAAGAATAATGCTCTTCTGGTTTTAAATCTACATAGCCCCTGCCATATATTGGCATCCGATTTTTAGTAACATAACTAATGGACCACCATAAGTGTCCATATTATGTGTTTTAAAATTCATTGCAAAACCTTTCTGTATATCTAAATTTTAGCTAACTAAAGTTACTTCAAGACTATAGTTGATATTAAAAAGGCAGCAATCAACATACACTTGAGGTTCAGAGTTTGCTGCTTCTTCTTGTCTTTTTAATAAAGATAAGTAGTGACCTCTAGGATGGATACCTAGCTTTTTAGCTTGCGCTTAATTTTTCCCCACTACCCCTCCTTTGTATTTGACTACATTTTAAACATTGAGGGATACAGATCTTGAGACTAATTTCGTCATGTCAGCCAGTATTAGGTTGGTGTTCTCCTCACAAAATTTCCAGTTTTAGTTCAGGATTGGTGGCGGTGGGGAAAGTATGGCCTTGCAGCTCGGAAGTTATAAATAAAGTTGAATAGTACTTGTTATTTTTATTGTGTGTTTCAACACTAATTTCCTGGTTAAAATTTTGGATTAATTTTAAAAATCAATAATTAAGTTGATTTGAGTAGTGTTAAATATCGTACTTTGGCTTTCTTAGGGCAATACATAAAAAGTCCAACAACGTAACCATATAAATAAAATTTAGATAAATTAGAAAAAAATATATTTTTAAACAGCAAGGGTAAAATATAATAAAGCCTTATTAGTAAAAAGCTTGCCACTCTAGTGATTCAAGTATTGAGAAAAATCATCGTATGTTATCTCAATCCAAGTTTTAGTGAGATAGTTGCATTATAGAAAATATATAAGAGTTATCACTATCATCAAAACTTATGATGTTATTTTTATCAACTTTGAAAACTGGAAAAGTAGGCCTAAATTTTTTCCTCTAAACAATTTCGTTCTTGTATACATTTTACCTCCATAAGAAATTTTTCAAATTCACAACATAGTCCTAAGTCTTTGACAAATTTGGAGATATATTCTAAAAATCTTGAAATTATTGATTTCATTTTTGGTTATAAAGATTGTCAACAAAATTAAAATAGTTCACTTACTTCTCCTTGGGATAGGTTAGAATAATAGCTAAATAATTCTAGTGAAACAATCATTATCTATACTAGGATTTTCAATTGAGCTTAGTAAAAAGTGTATTTAAATGTAAAACATTCCTCATTTTTGTTTTTCTGACATTTGATTTTTAATCAATAAAATTAGATTGTCATGTCTTACTTTCTACATTTTAAGGTATGGCAATATTTGCAGGAACACTTTCCTTAATTAACAAATCTGCATCTGACGCAGCGGTATTTCGTGAAAATGGAGTTCCAAAGAAAGCTGTTTTTCGGGTGTAGACAGATCAAGCACATTGTCTTTGCGGTTGGGAATCTTATCGGTATCAATCTTCACTACTGGAGCGCCATTTGCACCATATTTATCCTTTGCTGTTTTTGCTACGCCTGATTTAATCAAATTGATTTTTCAAATCTCATACATCCTTTGTACATATTTAATGAAAGAGATATTATCATTATTTTCAATACATATATATTTTTCATATAGAAAAATGGGAAAATCAGCCAATACATCTGTAACTGCACCATCTATTGCTTCATACCTCACTATCTGTCAGTAGTAGTCAATATATACATAAAAAGCAGCAAATAATTCTTCGGTCATATCATGCAAATAGTCTGACTTTGTTACAAATTGCCCCAAGAAAAAGCCCTTTGCATACTTAAAAATAATTTCTTGTTTTTCATAATTAATTTCTCAAATAAAATATAGAATTTATGTTATATCAGGCAATGCAGGAACAATAAGAGCTTCTTTTGAGGATGAATGAATTATTCCCCATTCTGTCGGAGTCTCATCTCTCTTGGAATGTCGATTTGATCGCAGTGGAAGTAGTGGGTTTGACGGCGGTTTGGGCATAGCCCGCCGCAACTTTGGTTTTGCCTTTACCGCTTTCCATCAAATCATTTCAGACAACCATGTAGGTTAGAAGATTTATTGTAACTATCATGATTATTTTCTTCCCAGTATTGTTTGTAGAAAGATAATGCATCATGTATTAAATGATATAACTCACTATTTCTATCCTTTAGTTTCATTAATATTATTAAAATTCAAAATAATTTCTTTCTCTTGAATCCAACTCAAATCTCTCATGCATTCGTCTAAAGCATCTAGATTTGATCCCAAAAATAGCTTTGGGAAATTAAGTTCTTGATTTAATATATTTTAAAAATTTTGTTTTGTTTTTAATTTTAATAAATTCTATATCTATGATTTTTATTGGTATTCATAATACAACCTCTCAATGCTCCCTACTAAATAGGTTCAAATATTTGCGAGAATTGGTATGATTTTTCCATTTTCAAGGTAGTAGAATCCGTTATAAAGAAAACATTGTGAAAAATTTTTGTCAAAAATATAAGAATACTCATAGAAACATGAGAGTCTAGATCTTCTAAATCACTTAAAATTTGTGAGCTTGTGTGCTAAAAATACAGGAGTTGTTTGATCTTTTATAATTATAGTGTCGAAGTATATATAGTTCATCTACAGGAAATAAATCACATATTTTGATTGAGTGTATATAGGTTGCCTTCTCCTAGATAGAAAAAGGTCTCTTGAATATAAAGTAGGTTTTTATCTTTTAGATTTCCATTTACCATTATTTTTCTTTTTCTAATGTTGCCTCTTTAAAAAGTATATATTAAACGTCGTACGATTCTTTTTAGATTTCGTTTTTCATCCAAAAATTTTCATAACAGAGAATTCTTTTTCATGCTAAATACCTTTTCAGTTATATGCAAAGCCTGCTTCTTCTGGAATAGTTTATTTATTTTTAAAGTGAAGCGTTCAGTTCAATAGAAATAGATAAACACATCTTCCTCATTGTCGAGTAGAGATATATCGATAACTTTATCTATTTTATGACTAAATAATTTTAAACAATAAAAATTAGGTTTGTTTATTAATTCTAGCCAATCGTTAATATTATTTATTTTGATAATAAACAAGGGAATAATTCTATTGGTGTTTTCAGCCAGAATCATTTATTCCTCCATAAAAAGTATACATAAGCAATATCATTTTTCCTCTGGTGCCAAAAACTTAATATTTCATTTTTTATCGATAAACTAAAAATTTTCTTTTTAATAATTCTATATTTCTATAGGGGTAAAAGTCGATTTATTATTTCACATGAGAGTGGATATGGAATAATTGTTTCAGAATCTGAAATTAAATTATTTAAAAATGAATTTCTTTCATTCTTTTTGATTAAATGATTCTGTTTTTAAAAGTAAAGATCTTATTTTCTAAAGTTGTCATGATACTATTTCTATGTTGTACGAGAACAGAAAAATGCGTGCGTGCGCGCTGCGCACATCCTACGTCGGGACTGAAGGTTTTGTGTAGGCTGCGGCTTACTTTTAATCAATAACAGGAGTGGGTAGTTTTTGAAATTACATAGACATCATCAATATTACAAGTCTCATATATCCATTTATTCCAGTTATCTATTACCCATTGTCTATCTATTCCAACAAAGTGATTTGATTCAGCTTCCTTTGGAAGTTTAATTAAAATCAATCCCGCTTTATGACCAGTAGATACAACAAGGCCAAATTTTCTATCACTATCTCGGAAATTCAACTAACATCAGATCAACATATTTTTTTCATGTGGATATGAGCCTGGAAATCTAAAAACAGTACCATGCGCCAAATCACCATGATAATTCAATAATTTCTGCATCATTTACTCCTTATATCGTGTCCACCACTAGAATATTTTTTACCTTTTTCATTCAAACACATATCAACTTCACCCATGTGTTTACCTTTCTTATTTAGTTTTACCTTCCATATTGTGTAGCTGTGCCAGGGGTTCGTAACTGTCGGGAGCGGTATAGATATAAGTATACCTGCCGTCCCAAACGACCTTCATGTAGACTAGTGATGAGATTGTTAAAGAACAAACATTTCAGACGACCTTATGGGACTATAAACCCTGATACAACTTACGTTTACTCAAAATCTATAATTTTTCCATATTCAAGAATTTCATCGAAATTGTCTGCTATTTTCCCGATGCTTCCATCATCTAGCCAATACTCCCATATTGAGAAATCATCTTCCAAATCAAAATACACGCACGCTCCATCAGCTAAAGAGCCAAACAGCAAACCTCTTTTTACTCGTTCTGGTCAATATATCCATTTGAGTTATGCCTTTCTACAATATTAGGCATCTGTTGTTTCTCTTTATTTATCTCTACTAGGTATTTTAAATAGCACCATTGAGGAAAAGCCATTTAAGTTATCAAACAACGATTCTTCGTTAAACAGATTAATTTGATAGTTGTTGAATTCAATCTCCATAAATAATTGAAATTTATTAATAGTATTTTTATATGACTGAGGGAAACAAGATGTTTAAATTTTTCTATGCTTGATATTTCTTTCATGATTAGTATTAGTCCCTTTCAATATGAGTTTTTACAACTTCCAATATAATCCCGTGCACTTTTTTTCAATAGACCTCACGAAATTTATCGTGCGCCTCAGCTTGTGCTTTATCTCTATGAAAACTTTCTGTAATAAAGAGTTGTGTACCTGTGCCAAGGGTTTGTAGCTGTCGGGATTGGAGATTTCACACGGGCTACAGCTTGCTACACACGCCACGTCAAAATTGGAAGTTTCACGCAGACTAAAACCTGTTAATTGCGAGGACAGCACCATTCGAGATATCAACTTCCCAAGTATCTGAAATCAACCCTTTGTAATTGGACTCAACAATAAAATGTTCGTCGTCTATCCAATGAAAATTCAACCGATAGCCCATAGCCAAGAAAGAAGGTTCTTCTGAAAATAGAGATCCTTCGTGAAGGATTGCCCCTTTCTTATCAGATACTACCCAATTAATTTTAAAATGATAGAGATCACAATATGCAAATATGGACAAATACTGTTTTCTATTCGGACTCATTTTGCGTTTTTTAATTTGAGTACTTAAGATGAGATTAGCATCTAAGCATGCTTGATATGCTATTTCAAATGGTTCTGTATTCCACCCCTGTTCGACTGCAATTCCCAACATTCCTTGATGGACTGCTTCTAATTGCATCATTTTTCTCAGCATCAGAAGACACAAAAATATTTATCAAAAATTAAAATACAGATAGAAATCTGCAAATCCCTTTTATATTCGGTTTTTCTGGGAAATCATCATGAGGATACAAAAACAATCAAAACAGGTATGAATCTGTTTTTGATTCAAATTTAGACAGAGATTTAGCATATAGCGTTGGAATGGCGTAGGCTTGTCTACTAAAATCCGCAAATATTGGATTTATATTATATTCACTTTGTAAGTCTATAACTTTAATCATAAATTTCTCCTAATAAACTATAGGTCGTTTTTGCCTCTGGAGGCTGGGAGCCATATTTTAGTTTATGTAATCGTACCTGTGCCTCTTCCACGCTAAAGCTGCTTCTCATTTGGCAGTCCATCAATCTGTCACCGAGCCTGCATAATTAGGAACGCCACCATACTTAACCCCTCAATTTGCTTCGGATCCTCGGCGAATTATTTTCTGTTTTAAAGGAATCTGCCTTTTGTTCTAGTTGCTCCACTGATACCATATTCCATTATTTGTCCCGTTCTTTTTATCGTAAATTTTATATCCGTGCTGAGGCTTTTTGAACTTTTACAGTTTCCATGACAAGAGCCTGCCTTTACCGCTACCCTCTGCCTGTGCTTTTAGCCCGACTTTCTCTTTGAAGTATCACTACTTAGACTTAAAAACTGCTCCAATGCCAATTGCTGTTAGTGCAGCTTGCCCCTAAAGCAGTTAAACAGCATCTATTTCTGGTAAGAAAACTAATGCCATAGCTATAAAACTAGAGGGATCAGTCCATCCTGGCGCATTAGGTGCAAACCGATAAAGATTACTACCACCCAACAAACCCAATCGGACCTTGGTTAATGAAACACGCTGTCTCCGCCTCGTAATACCGCATCAGGTTGTAATGCAGTCCGGTCTCCTTCATCGAAGTATTGTTTCTGCAATCAGAACGGCTGGTGCATGTTCCGATAGACGCGCTCGTCCTTTTTCAGAAGACCCCAGCCGGTGTATTCGCCGCACCATAAGAGATTGCCGTGGATGTCGGTCATCTCACGCGGGATGCAGATTTGGTAGCAGTGGAAGTAGTGGGTTTTGTTGTCAGCTTTCGCCGTCTTCGGTTGTCCAGTCGTGGACTTGCCTAAGGAGTCGTAGCTGTCGGGATCGGTGTAGATATATGCAGGTATCTCGCCGTCCCAAACTAATCCGGGTTTCCTCTTCGAGGTCGTCTGCAAGCAGAACCCGTGTGCGTGCATACCGCACACGCCCTACGTCAGGATTGAGGTTTCTATGCGCGCTACGGCTTGCTATTCGATAGTAGAAACTTGTTATTAAAAACATCTATATTATCAATTAATTTAATAGGAACTATCACTGTATACAGTAAATTTTCATCAAATGAGCTATTAAAATCATATATAGCATCATAATTACTCATCTACAATGATTTTTATAATCATTGGGAGCTCGTGCTGAAAAATGGGATTCCCATCCATAAATGACGTGCCATCAGAATACGTAGTTTTGAAGTATGGAAAAATCCATTTTTCTCTATTGATTGAAATTTATATTAAGTACTTTTTACAAATATATTTTCAATATATTGTTCTAATTTACTATATTCATCAATATTCTCATACCATTTTTATATTTATTCATCATGTTTAAACTTTCTAAATATCTCAAGAATTTAGACAATTCTTCCTGAAATAATTTCAATATCAACACGTTCATGTTTAGTTCCTTTTACCATGCAGTTTTTGATATAAGGGCATCTAATCCATTGCAATTGTTTCCATTTTCTATAAAATTTTTGGCTTTCTCAAAAGCTTCTTTTTCTATCTTTTAGATCTCTCTTTGAGAGTTTTTTCTTTTTAGTTCTTCGAGTTTATCTTGAACATCTTTTACAGTAACAGGCTCATCTGTATCCCAAGAAACAGATTCTTCTAAATGCGTTCCTTGTGCCTGAACGCGTCCTCTATTTTTTGCTAACCCTAATGGGTCAACCCATCCTTGAATATTAAGTGCAAACGCATACAGATTCTCCCCACAAAACAACCCAATCGGATCCTGATTGATAAAATCTTCCGCAGTCAGGTTCATAATACCTGAAGAAGTTGTAGTACAGCTCGTCTTACCGTCAGCATACTGGTTTTGCAGGCGGAAAGGGTGATATGAGCTATCTGTTACCTTGGTTTCTTCTTTCAGGCGACCCCAGCCGGTATAGTTGCCGAACTACAGTAAATTACCGTCTTTGTCTGTCATCTCTCGCGGGATGCCGATTTGGTCGCAGTGGAAGTAGTGGGTTTGCTGGCGTTTTTCGCCGTCTTCGTTGATCCAGTTATGTACCTATGCAAAGGGTTCTTGTGTACCGCACATGCCCTACGTCAGGATTGGAGGATTCATGCGGCTACGGCTTGCTAACTCAATCTAGTTCTATTTGTTGGTCATTTTTACTATTGTTATCATTGCGGTTGCGGATCTCAATATTCTTTTTTATGGCGAATAACAAATCTAAAATTTTAGATATATCCTTTGAGTCAGAGAATTTTCTAGGATTTTTTATGTATACGAAATTATTAATTTCAAGTTGTGTAAATGACTTATTACTAAAAATTGTAGATAGTGGGTATTTATATGAGGAAGGATTTTTAAAATATCCTCTATTGCTAAATTACTTCCAAAGTAATAATTTTTCATTGGTAATACATAATTATCGAATATGGCAATAATTATCTCATTTATTTCATTTTCGGATGTTTCTGGATATAAAGAGATAATGCCAAAATCTTTTAAAAATAGAATCAAATTTTTCCAAGTTCTGAACCATGTACTTTAAAAATTACTTGGTGTGTCATTCTCATCAAAAATATCGTTTATTTCAGGATAAAATTTTTGGGATAGTTGTGCTTAATTCTATAAATTTTGGTCTAGAATATTTTTCTCATTTATATAAGAAACGATAGAAAATGAAACATAGTGCCCCCAATTTTACATGCTTACCTTTTAAATTGAAAATTAATTTTTTCCATATCATTAAAAAAGTGAAATAATACAATCGTGTTTTTAAATGAAATATGGTTAGCTTCCAAATATGAGCAGAAGCTATTTAATATCTTCATTTTTTATACCTCAATAAAATAAATGTTATGTTTCTTCCATTTACATTAACAACTTTGGCTTTAGAAGTTAAAATAGTTCTGCACTTCGCCGTCTGCCAGTTCGCGGTGGATGAGGTTGCCGAAGTGGTCGTAGTAAGCGGTGGCTGGTGAACTTATGGTCGAAATCGCTTTCAGAAATCAATCGGTCGAGGATGTCGTAAGTAAAGCAGTAGCGCGTCCCGTTTTCATTACTGATGGCTGACCGACATTTTCCCGGACATACCTCGGTCAGTATTTTGGGGATAAAAATTATAGGGAAGGTCATCTGAGAATTGATTTCAGACGACATTGATGTTTTTTTGGGTCTCGATCCAACCTACGGTCTAAAAATGGTCTTAAAGAGGCTTGTTACCTTTAAATACATTAAATCTTGATAGATTTGCACCTTTTGATTGAATATGTCTTATAGCTAATTCAAATTCATTAAATTCATTGAATTCTTCTATCTCATAATCTTCAGCCTGATCCAATTTATTTTTGGGTACTGTATAGTAATATGTAATATAAATTCCATTACTTTTTCTTAATAGCAAACACTTGATAAACAACTTCTCCATTAATTTCAATAAGTTCATCATATCCTTTTTGTTTGTAAGTTAGATAAATTTAACATATCTATTCTCCTATAACATTAATACGCACTTTTTTCCATCCGGAATCTAATATTTATATGCAGGGTATTTTTCCATGTCCTGTTCCTTTTTGGATTATCATGTTCTTTACAACGCCCCGTTTCTTTATCCATAGCATAATCTTTTCCTGATTCACAAACCGCCCCGCATCAGGCTCATAGTACCTGAAGAAGTTATAGTGCAACCCTGTTTCACGGTTAGCATATTGGTTCTGTAAACGGAATGGCTGGTAAGCGCTATCCGTTACCTTGGTTTCTTCTTTCAGACGACCCCAGCCGGTGAAGTTGCCGAACTATAGCAAATTGCCGTCTTTATCTGTCATCTCGCGAGGCATGCTGATTTGATCGTAGTGGAAGTAGTGGATTTGTTGGTCGCTTTCTACGTCTTCGTTGATCCAGTTGCGTACTTCTGCCAAGGATTCGTGCGTACTTCACATGCCCTACATCAGGATCAGAGGATTCATGCTGGCTGCAGCTTTGCTAATTACTTTTAATTTAGATATGCATAGAATGCCATTTC
>BNJS01002897.1_pt1 | contig 35556 bp, 33 predicted proteins | sample 8540461 | NCBI WGS metagenome assembly BNJS01 (sample SAMD00202454, study PRJDB9452) | human saliva metagenome | isolation source: human saliva | place: Japan
ACATGATCTGCTGAAATCATTTCAATGGTATGTAACTACCTCTGGGGTTTTTTCACTACCTTTATTCAGTCTGTTACCGAAGTCATGCTACTCCCAAGTACTAACAACTATAATTAACTATCGGTGAATTGCCATTTGTTATCAATAAATTGTATTAAAGTTCTAGTAACGGGACTCACAGGCTATGCTACTTCTCCTCAATCTTTCATAAGCTCTTCAAATGGATTTGAAGAATATTCTAGTTCTTCCTTAAGAAACTCAATAGCTGACTTCTTCACAATTCCTTATAAAGCTCAATTTCCTCCATCGAATTGAAAGCTTTAGGGTCATTAGGATCCAGAAGGTATTTTCCTTCAATAAATTCTATACCTCAATTTCTCGAGCCATCATCTTCATACTATAATCTAACTTATCAAACATTACTTTTTCCTTTTCATTTCCGAATTCGTCACATTATACTAAAAGTCCTTGATTACTTTATCTAGCTAAACCAAATATCTATTTTGCTAGATAAAACAGAAAAGACTCATTAAATCAAAATGATACTGAATTCTGTTTCCCTTTAGTTTTTATTTATCTCCATGATTATATTTTATCAATATAGATATATAAAAACAAGCAGCATTAACAATGCACCTGTTCCTGTATTCAATCGATGTACAAACAAATTAATAATAAAGTGAGAGTTACATGTACTTTTTATCTATTTATTATGTGACATTAAAAATAATCTAGCTATATATTTATTTAATTAGGGAAATATCAAGTATCGTGAAGTCTCATTATGACACTCTACATTTTCCCAGTAACATTTAGCGATCAAGTTTAAAAACACCAAAAAAGCCAAAGCTTAAGCTTCAGCTTTTATAGTCTCAAATCATCTGTTAAGACAACATTGATAGGTTCTTCAGTATTTTTACGATACCTCTTCAAACATACTAGTGAAACAACCACGAAAGTAATATCAATAAAACACCATCACAACCATTGCAAAGACCTGTTCAGGACGAGTGCCATAGTTCTCAGTATAGTTCAATAGTGATGTACTAGTTTCCATTTTTTGGATAACGTTGGGAACAAAGTTCCAGGAAACAATTGTAAAGACTGCTAAAAAGGGTAACATTCCAAACGCCCAACTTAGAACGTAACGTTGCTGACGAGTCATAAAGTCACGCTGGTTGTATTCTTCAACACATAGCCCCTTATATTGTCCATCCTTAGTGAAGAAATGGTTCTTCACCGTTTTTGATTCGTTGAATATCACTAAAATTTCAGCACTTAAGTGTCTAGCAGGTAACTCTTGAGCTAATTTATGTTGTTCTTCAATATTTAGTCCAGAAACCTCATCAGTATATTTTAAAAGATGCTCTTTAGTCTGTCCGTCAAATAATCTGACCAACTTCCTTAAAAGACGCTTTGTTTCTTTTTCCATGACTCCTCATCTCCAATCGTTCTTTAATCCTATTCTCTTATTATCACCAATTCTTTAATCCCTGTGCTATGGCACTATTATATCAAGGATTAAGAAGATATGCACTTACACAAGGACAAAAATTCCTATTAGAGTTAAATAGATAAAGAAAAGCTCCATCTCTTGATGAAGCTAAACAAGATATGTAAGACGGATTGACTACGTTTAATCATGTCCATGTTCAGCATGATCAGCTTCAGCTACTCCATGAACTGATGTTACTTCTATTTGAGTTGTTCCCATAACGTAATTCCCACAGAAATAGAGTTTTGCACCATCTGGGTTAGCAACCTCAAGGACAAACTGACGAACATTGTCCGCTTTAGCTTTAAATACTTGCGTTTTAGCATCAGAGTACTTATAACCTAGCATAAATTTCGCTACTAGCTCATACTGCATCTTGGTTCCAGTAATCGTTAAGTGATTTTGATAATCTGGCTTAACATCGGTTACGTTCTGAACAGTCTCAACATAAGAACACATTTCTTTCAGTGCATTCTTTACAGTTTGCGTATCAGCATCATCTGCAGGTGTTTGTGTTTCTAAGGTCGCAAGTGCCTCTTTACGCCATCTCTCATACTTATCTTCCTTTGGAATATTTTCCGAGGAGGAATCTTCAATCACCTGTTCGGTGCTAGGGGGTGTTGCTTTTTTCTTAGGTTCATTCTTCTTCATTAACGCAGAGACCAAAAACATGACTCCAAGAGCGAGGAAAATGACCACTAAAATAATAATGTATTTATAATCTTTTTTCATGAGCTCAGTATAACATCATTTATATAAGAGAAAAGGGAGGACACCCTTTTTGTTTCACAATAATACCTAAAATGATTTATCTAAATTGAGATATTTTTCATCCAACGATACTTTGATTTCATTGAGATTCATGATTTAGATCATAAACTGTTAAATTTAATTCTTTAGTTGTTCCTTCTCTCCACTCAGTGATGACTGCATAATGCGTGCTAAAAATACCATTACCATTCTTATTGCAAGCTACAATAGTCATAGGCACATAACTTAGATAATAATTGGTAGTATTCTCAAATGTACCAGAACAATTCAATTCATCACTATTTTCGCTACTTTTACTGATTGTAAAGTTGTTCCCTTAAAAATTTTTAAATTCTTGGATTATTTCTTTTTGTTTGTTTTACTTTTTATTCCTATGTCTAGTATATCACGTAAGTTCCTGGTATCATGGACTAGTATCTTCTTCCTTGGAATGAATACTCAAGTATCAATTCATATCTCTTTTTCTATACTCAACCCAACTATCAGAAGAGTAATGATCATTTTCCTTCGATGTTAATTTTTGAATCCTCAAGAACATTTATATATTCAATAGCTAATTTCTTAAGCTTGTTGTCCTTAAAAGTTTTTCCTTATATCTTCCAACTTCCGATAACCTCAAGTTGTGTTGCCTTTTCATAGTACGACGATAGTATCCTCGTAATTTGATGCAGCATCCTCCCACCGTTTATCTAACTCCCCAGCCAACGAAATAATGAAAATCATTATCATGAGGTAATTGCCTTATTAACTGCAGAACTGCACAAGAACAATAGAGACAACCATCAGAACCGCAAAAAGTATTTTTTAGGCATAACCATACCTCCTAATTTCCATTCCCACCACTATTATAACATTTTAAACAATTTCAACCCGAAAGAAACCTAGTATATAATGATCTTTTGTATTTATCACCTATGATACCTCTTATAAATCAAAGAGCCAGGAAAAATCCTGACTTTTATGGCTCTATAATTTCTGTAGTGGGTAAAAAATAGTAGAGATTATCGAGGTTTTTCGTGCTTAGAAACAAACCCTAAGTAATATAAGTTAGAGGCTTAATCAATATTTTTATGCAGAACAACAACTCAAAAATCTTTTTATCTAGTGATTAGTTGAAACAAGAATTAAAGTTCCCCACCAATACCTTTAAATTTTTCAACAAAACTACTGATTTTTTGGAAGACGATTTGTTTTTTTGTACGATATTGTGGATTTAGAGGGCTCATTTTTGGAAGAGCTTCATTCAAATCATTACCATTTTCACTAGCATACCCATGCTTCAGTGAGGTTTGAATATAACGCTTAGCACATTGCTCATTTAATCCCTCAACCCGAATTAAATCTTCTGCCTCTCTTTTTTGTTCGTGTTGTGCAAATACAAAGAATTGCTCAATAATATCCGATTTATCCGAAAAATTATCTAAATCACTTTTTGAATGAAATCGACAATCAAATCTTCCTTAGAACGATTACCAAGGCTTGCTCGAATAGTTCGGGTAATTTCTTCAACAAGTACATCTTTATTTGAAACTTTTTTATTTGTTTCAAAAATGAGTTCCAAGATATAATCAAGATTGATTTCTTGTGATTTTAGCAATTCAACTTCAAAGACAACCGAATCCCAGTCTACTTTAGAATGGCCATCTTCCTTATTACGACCTTCATTATCATACCAAGACTTAATATCATTATAAGTCGAACGGTAATCTTGAATTTCCCTAATACTTGGAATACTTAACTGAGCTAATTCTGCTAAAGTCGCATCATCCATATGGTAACGTTTCTTGAAGGATTCTACCGCCTTTTTATCTAAAATATCAAGTTCTTGTAATGCTTTCAGGCTCATGAAATCATCATAATTTTGCAAGATATTGTCGAGACGAAGAAATTGACCAAATAAAGAAATAAATTCTTTCTTATCACTCTCTTTAATAATAGTCTGTGGGTCTGGGAATTTTTCTTGTAACTCTTGAACAACAGCCATATAGCCTTTTTGATCTTCCCCCGCCTCTGTAAAACCAGTCATATAGTCTTGATAAGGCCGTTCTAACAGAATTTCTGCTGTCTCTGTCTTCCCAAATAATTTAATGGCATCAGTTGTGGCCTGCTCTAAATCCCGAAATGTTACAATGTTACCAAAAGACTTAGTTGCATCATAAATCCGATTGGTTCGAGAGAAAGCTTGAATCAAACCGTGATACCTTAAGTTTTTATCTACAAAAAGAGTATTTAAGGTAGATGCATCGAAACCTGTTAAGAACATCCCAACTACAATTAAGAGATCCACATCACGATTTTTGACACGCTTAGCCAAATCACGATAATAATTCTGAAAATCCTTACTATTAATCGTAAAATTAGTTCCAAACAGCCGGTTATAATCGGATACACAACTAGCTAAAAATTCCTTACTACTAATATCCGCTATATCTGTCGGTGAAAAGCTCTCATCATCAATTTCTCCAATAGCCGCCTGCGACTCATTAGCAGCATAAGAAAAAATAGTTGCAATCTTCAATGGTTTATCAGAATATTTTTGCTGTTTTTGTAACTCTTGATAATAGGCTTTCGCTGCATCGATACTTGAAACAGCGAACATAGCATTGAAGCCTTTATCAGAAAATCGATGCGTCTTTTGAGCAAAATGTTCTAAGATATAACTAGAGATTTCAGCAATTCTAGTTGGATGAAGCAGAGCTTTTTTATTTTCAGCCGCAGACAACTTGGTCAAGTCCTGCTCGCTTTCGATTGCCTTGAACTGTGGTCGAACATCGTTATAATCAACCATGAACTTCAAGACTTTTTGATCTCTAATCGCATCAGTTAATACATAAGCATGTAATTCACGCCCGAAAACAGATACGGTTGTATCTGTCCCCAATGCATTTCCCTTCTGAATTAGTTTACCAGAGGCATCATATTTATCAGGTAAAATAGGTGTCCCTGTAAATCCAAACTGGCAATACTTCTTAAACTTCAGTCTGAGTCGCTTCTGTACTTTACCAAACTGGGAACGATGACATTCGTCAAAGATGAAAACTACTTGCTTTTGATATATCTCATGTTGACTCTCACTGTTCATAAAGTTGTTGAGCTTCTGAATAGTTGTCACGACTATTTTATTATCGTCTTTTTCGATATTGCGTTTAAGACCCGCTGTGCTATTGGAACCATTAACAGAGTCAGGTGAAAATCGCTGGTACTCCTTCATTGTTTGATAATCCAAGTCCTTGCGGTCCACCACAAAGAAAACCTTATCTACTTCTTCCATCTCAGTAGCAAGTCTAGCAGCTTTAAAACTTGTCAGGGTCTTCCCTGAACCAGTAGTATGCCAAATATAACCACCTGTATCAGGACCGCTTTTGATTTTTGAAGCAATAGCTGAACGTATCTTCCAGATGATTCTCTCAGTTGCCGCAATCTGATAAGGACGCATGATAAGAAGAGTATCATTAGTATCAAATACAGAATAATTTATCAAGACATTTAACAAGGTCTGTTGACTCAAGAAAGTTGCTGTAAAGTCCTTCAAGTCCTTAATAGGATTATTATTTTTCAAAGCCCAATTCATGGTGAACTCAAAAGAATTCTTATCTCGCTTGGTCGTATTAGCAAAATACCGAGTATCCGTTCCGTTTGAGATGATAAAAATCTGAAGGTACTTAAAGAGAGAATTCTCCTCATTGAAACTCTCTTTACTATATCTGTGCACCTGATTAAAGGCCTCTCGAATCGCAACTCCACGTTTTTTAAGCTCAATTTGTACCAGAGGCAATCCATTTACCAACAAGGTTACATCATAACGATTGCTACTAGTACCAACTTGCTTCATTTGATTAATGACTTGCAGTTTGTTTCGACTAATATTTTTCTTATCCCATAGATAGATATTCTGGATATGCCCATCATCAAAGATAAAATCATAAATATAGTTGTCATGAAGTTTTCTGGTACGATCAATCAAACTGTCACTGGGTTTATTGAGGTACTCATCCAAGAAGCGCAACCACTCAGCATCTGTAAAAACCACATTGTTCAGAACTTCCATCTGGGTCTTGAGATTAGCCAAAAGCGCCTCTGGGGTCGTCAAATAAGTAAGATACTCGTATCCTTGCTGGCACAAGTCAGCAATCAGCTCCTTCTCCAAGTCCGCCTCTGTCTGATACTGACTAGGCTGTTCTATCTTGGTATACTTTTCTAAAATGATAAAATTATCTGACTCCACAATAGCTGTAGTCAATGTGCTTTCAGACATAATTACTCCTTATAATTGCAAGTGCTCTCTAAATGCTGTAACAGGTTTTTCAAAAGCGCAGTTTCTGGGGGGGTTACTAGTTCATCTTCCTCGGTTGATACTTTAGAATGACTAGAAATATTTAATATCCTTGACTCATAGTTACTAAAACTTCCTTCATTATCACGTGGCAATAAATCCTGCCAATTTTGATACCCTAGGAAAGTTGCTGTTTTCTCGTAAAGATTTCTTAAAAATTAAAATGATATTTATAAACCAAATTGTCTTCTATAGCTTTATGTAATGATTTTTCTTAAAAATTATGATAAGCAAAAGGAGAGTCATCTGGTTGTTTTTCAGCTCATATGACCCATCTCCTAATTTTTCAAATCTAAATCTACTACTATCAGGAACCTTTCGGGTGTCAATATAGGTTCTATTCTCTCCAGTTTCTTCGTCAATAGCTCTCTTACTATATCTCTCATTCCGTTTAATATTTTTAACTCATTATATAAGACATTATAGAACAACGGATTGTGAGTTGTTATTATAAATTTAAGATTAGACTTACTTGTTCTAATTAACTTACCTAAATTTGATGCAACTTCTATCAAGTGGTTTTCATCTAATGATGAAACCGGGTCATCAATAAATACATACTCTAAATCATCAAACTCTCTAGTACTACGTTCATCAGGTTCTAGTATATCAAACTCACTAATAACTAGCTCTAGCAATGTATAAAAAAATAGACCAAATAAAATTGCTCTCTTCACCTTTGGATAACTTAATTTGTTCCTTTAGTCTATCCTCACCATCACCACTTTGAATAGTGAAAAGAATATGACCATCTGACAAAAGAAATGAAGGTGTCATTTTATCATTTGTATAATGCTGAAAATGCGAAATAATATTCTGATCCTGTCCCTGCTCTTGAATAATCCAAGATATAAAAGAATTTGGTTGAATCTTCAGTTTAAAATCTTGATTGCTGTCAAGACCATTATCCCAATAGAACAAGTCCTCAGTAAAAGCATTATAATAAAGAATCTTATCTCTCGTAAGACCGCCTTCTTCAGCTTGAAACAACTTAGCAAATTCTTTAGAGAGCCTGGTCTTACCCGTCCCATTAAATGCGTAGATTAGCTGAACTTTCTGGTTCGAAGCTTTTAACTCTTGTGCAATATCACTTAGCGCTTTTGCCATATGCCTTTCCTATTTTTTCTATAAATCAAAATTAAACAATTGTTCTCGCCAGTATGCATACTGCTTCTGTCTCTGTTCTATCTCTTTAGGAAGACCTTCTGAAATAGAAGTGGTTAAGGTGTTGAAATTGTCAAGAATGGAGACAATTCTTTCTTGTTCAGTAAAGGATGGTAAATAAAAAGTAACTTTATCAATAGCATCCTTAGATAATCTAGGAATACTAGCCTTTCGAACTTGTGATTTGAGTCTATCTTGCTTACTTAACAAGACATAATACATAAATTTATCAGAAATATCTTCTGATGTCTCTAATGTATAAACATCATCCGCCGCCCAAAAGTCTGTATCACTATATCCAATTTCACCGGCCGCTCCAGCACAAATCACAAAGCTGGTTTCTTTTACCCTGTTTGATTGTTCAAAGTATCCTAAAGGTGTCAAGCTGTTTTGATAAACTGGGAAACTTCCTGCAGCAGTTAATTGTTTTTTAACAAGGCGTTTCCCACGTTGTAAATTGACAACTTGTCCCAACTTCACTCGAATTGGGCCAAATACCCAAGTCAAGAGCCTAATCAGGTCTTGTCTGTACTGTACTCGCCTTCGGCGACGAATGTCAAGAGTTTATCTCGGAAATATTCATACTGTTTTTGACGCAGTTCTATCTCCTTGGGAAGTCCGATTTTTAGGTCATTACAAACCGTATCAAAATTGTCCAGAACTTGAACAATACGAGATTGGATTTCGAGAGAAGGGGCTGGAATTTTCAATGATGAAAATGTAGATAAATTAAGATTATCCTGTGCACTACCATAACTCTTATTTGCAAGATAATCTTTTATTGAATTTAAATAATAGTAAACATATTCTGTAATGGCAAATTTTGGATTTGCAACAAACCCTATAATACTATCAGGGAAACACGCATCAAATCCTAATAATCCAGTTTCCGCTATATTAGCAGCAATTGTGATACACAATGTTCCCTTTTCCCACTGCTTACTTTGTTGTAATCCAAAAGCACTATAAGTTTGAGAATAGTTTTCAATCCATTTACCAGCCTCTCTTATATCTCCCGTCTGTATGAACGGTATATCACCACCATATAATCTTGCATCATTTCTAGGCCTATGTTTTGATTTCCCTCGACCAAAATCTTTTGCTATTTCCGAAAGAGACTTCCACTCAACCTGATAAATCTCATCCTCAAATGATAAGAGTTTATCTCTATAAAAAGAATATTGCTTTTTACGTGAGGTCAATTCTGTAACATAATCAGTAAATTTGTCAAGTATTTGCACGATTTTTTCTTGAAGTTTTAGAGGAGGAATTGGAACAAGAAACTTTGAATAAGTTCCAATCCATTGTCTACCATGTTGATCTGGTTTATAAGTTATTGTACCCAAATAATGCCATACATAGCGTAATAAAAACTTCATTTTTAAATTCATCCTTTATCGTTAACATTTTCATTGCTGATGATTTTACTTTAAATTTAAAATCTACCCATTGTTTTGATGTAGTAAAATCATCAAAAATGATAACAGGATTGTTTTTGCTAGCATGATAAATACCGTCTTTTTCATTTGTATAACCTAAGATAAATGATTGTCCTGCAGTTAAAACAGGAATTTCATAACTGTCAGCATAAGATTTACTTGATACAATATATTTGGTTGGTTGCTCATAATCTACTACTTCCCCCAACTCTTTCCACTCAACGGGACAGTTATGGATTTCTTCTAGGATATTCATCAGTTACCTCCTTCCTTTGCAATATTCTCGATACCTTTGATTTCCTTGAGGTAGTCTTTTTCGACTTGACTAAGAGTCTTGGATTGATAGCTCTTATATTCCTTGTCTACCTTATGTTTCATCTGTTCACGAGAGATAGAGCCACTGTTATCCAGCAAGACTTCTCCAGTAGCGAGAAGGATTCGATCCACATGTGTCACCCAATCAGCCATAGTCATGACTTCTTCTCGCTCTGCCTGTCTTTCAGCAAAGTCTAGATATCCCGATACAAGCTGATTAAGCCCACGGAGTTCCTTCTCTGTCAGATAGTTCTTAGCAACTTTCGCTTCAGATAGAGTAGGGAGGTCTCCCTTAAAAATAGTCAAGCCCATAAACTCCTTTTCACTATCAACACGATTGTAGATAAGTTCGCTGGCAGTATTGTGGTGAATGGCATAATGCATCTTGTTCTGCACCGTCGCAAAGAATTTCTTTGCCTCTGGTGAATTTGCATTGTAGTCACTTGATGTAGCAAAGAGATCCAAAACCTGACGGTAAAAGACTTTTTCACTTGAGCGAATGTCTCGGATTCTTTCAAGAAGTTCTTTAAAGTAAGAGCCCCCACCCAAGTTTTTCAAGCGCTCATCATCCATAGCGAAGCCCTTGATCAGATACTCTTTCAAGACTGTCGAAGCATAGTGTCTAAACTGAATTCCTCGCGGGGATCGTACACGATAGCCAATCGCTAAAATCATATCGAGATTATAGTAAGCAACATTTCTCTGAACACTTCTACTTCCCTCATTTTGAACTGTCAACTTATAGTTGACAGTTGCCTCCTCCGATAATTCACCATCTTCAAATATAGCCTTTATATGTTTACTAATGTTTTGTTTGGAAGTTTGAAAGAGCTCAGCTAATTCTTGTTGGCTCAGCCAGACCGTTCCATTATCCAAATGAAGTTCAATAGCGGACTTGCCATCATCTGTTTTATAGAGAATCACATCATTTACCATAGCTCAGTTCCTCTACGATTTTGTCAATTTCTGAACGTAGGTGGTCAATTTTTGAAACGGTCTCTGCTATTTCTTTATTGAGCACATCAATTTTAATCTTCTCACGTGTATCTTCTTTATCGACATAGGTTGATACAGAAAGGTTATAATCCTGCTCTGAACCAATCACATCATTACCAACGAGGGCTGCTTTATAATCCACACTTTGATAATCAGCGAATAATTTAAGGATATTCTTGATGTTGATAGGGTCTAAGACATTATTATTAGGCTCTTTTTTGCATTCCTTACTAGCATCAACAAAAAGAACATCATTCGTCGACTTATTCTTTGCCAAAATCAGAATACAGGTCGCAATAGAAGTTCCGTAGAATAAATTGTCAGGTAACTGAATAACCGCTTCTACAAAGTTATTGTCTACTAAATATTGACGTATTTTTTTCTCTGCACCACTGCGATAGAAAATACCGGGGAAAGTTACGATAGCCGCCCGTCCTTTGTTCGACAAATATGACAAGCTATGCATAATGAAAGCAAAGTCAGCCTTTGATTTTGGGGCCAAGACTCCAGCAGGTGCAAAGCGATCATCATTGATGAGCGTTGGATCATCTTTTCCTATCCATTTGATTGAGTATGGTGGGTTCGACACAATCGCATCAAATGGCTTCTCGTCCCCATGCTTAGGGTCAAGTAAAGTATTACCTCTCTCAATGCTAAACTTGTCATAATTGATGTTATGTAAAAACATATTCATGCGAGCTAGATTATACGTAGTCATATTAATTTCTTGACCAAAAAAACCATCTTCTATTACATGCTCATTAAACTGTTTTCTAGCTTGCAAGAGTAGTGAACCCGAACCACAGGCGGGATCGTAAATCTTGTTGACTTTATTCTTTTCATCCTTACCAAGCATAACAATCTGTGACAAGAGTTTCGATACACTTTGTGGTGTAAAGAATTCTCCACCTGATTTTCCAGCATTAGAAGCATAATTAGATATTAGGTACTCATAAGCATCACCAAAGAGATCAATGTGATTATCTTCAAAGTTTCCAAAATCAAGGCTCGCAATTCCTTCCAGAATAAGCGTTAAACGCTGATTCCTCTCTGGAACTGTACTACCAAGCTTATTACTTCTGGTATCTACATCATCAAAAAGTCCTTTAATGTCATGTTCGCTAGCATAACCAATTGCACTTGATTCAATATCATCAAAGATTTCCTTTAAATCTGTATTCAAGTGTTCATTTTGTCGTGCAGTTTTGACAACATTAGAAAACAATTGAGAAGGCATAATAAAATAACCCTTGGTTTTAATAGCATCATCTCGAACCTCAGGTGTAATTAGTTCTTCAGAAACCTCTTCGTACTTTATTGATTCATCTCCACCTTCAATATATGTTTTGAAATTTTCACTGATAAAACGATAAAATAGAATTCCCAAAATATATTGTTTAAAATCCCAACCATCTACTGCACCACGAACTTCGTCTGCAATTGCCCATATCTTTCTATGCAACTCTTGCCTTTGTACATGTTCTGACATTTATTTTCCTCACAAAGATTTATTTCTCATTATATTGCATTTTTAAATTGCTTTAGAATATACTTGGAAAAAGGGCTATCTATGGACCACTGACACTTTTTAGCCGCTTATAATAATTAATCAATTCCTATTATTTGTTGAATTTATGAGTAATGCTTCGTTGAAAATAAAAAGATTAACCGATTTTTAAATTGATTTGCTTATGAATATTGATGATTATTTATTTTACTCGATTGTCAAGTTAAGCTCAGACATTTTACGTAACTCAGAAAAACTTGATAAGGTATTTGATAGTTTAAAAATTACCTAGGATTTATTTTGTTTATCAGCTATAGCTGATAAAACTTTTGAGAAATACCATTAAAATTCATTTGTACCTTATAAACTGACTCTGACACTTCGGTTTTGGTAAAATTAAATAAAGGTTGAGACTGAGTTTTGAGTCGGTGACGACTCATCCAAAGGTTGCGGTTCATCCGTTTCAGGTAGAGGTGCTGCCTCCTAGTTTTTCAGGTAAATCCCCCGAATGAGTTCTCAGCCTTTTTGTATGCTCCTTGAAAAGACTCAGAGTATTTTTATTTCGTTGAATTAGTAATTTTAGCTTTTAAATCGCGATTCCAGTCGTACTTTGACTGAAATAGATATATGTTAAATTCTATCCACGACAAATTACTATTATAAACCACTACGAACCACATATCTTTATTCGCTGGTCAAACATTAAAAGTACAGTGGAACATATAATTAATATAATACTACTGTTTTAGAGGCCATTATAGAAATGAGCTAATCCTTTAAATCAAATCTTAATTGACCTCATTGCGTCTTCTAAATTCGAGATCGAGATTCAATTATTTAAACTTGAACTAAGGTTATCAGACACTTCCATCTTAAATTATGCTAGGATTTTTCTAAGTCCTCAATTCTTGAATATGAACGAATTGTTGTCATCGTGTCCTCAGATGAACTAACACTAATTGGCTGAGAATATAATCAATTATTTACCAAGTAATTTGATTAATATCTTCGTATTTCTCATAAACTATATCGGATGATATCGATTTAATAACATCTTTCGAAAAAGTATCTTGAGGATTCAGCTTTTTCTTTTTAATAAACTGTAATAAACTTACTCATAGAAGGTACTAATAATTGTTTTATATTGGGGAACAAATATATTTAATCTAATTTCTTTATCGGTTGTTTCATAATACATATTTCCCCTTTATATAGTTCATAAGAATATGTTAATTTACTAGATTCATCAGATAAAATAAAATTCAAGACTATTATTCCCAAGATTTAATTCTTTATTACATTTCGTAATTCTCTTTTCAAAAGCTAAAATCTTTATCAATTCTGAGATAATATTATCAGAATCAACATGGTTTTTCAGCTCCACCTAATGGCTTGATGAACTTATTACTATCTCTTATATAGTCAATGGAATCTGTATATATTACTCTATAGCAACTAAACCCTCAATGACTAAACGAGTTTTTCAATATGCTCATGAAAATAGTTATTAAATTCTCTTTCACAGTTAATCGCTTCAGCAACCTTTATTTCACCTGAATCAATAGAAGTCTCTGGAATATCACTCTGAAAGTAACTCCTTTTCAGTGCTCTAAGATCCTGAGCATAAAAATTTGATAGTATATTCTTGTGACTCACCTTTTAAGATTACCATTATTTATCAAAAAGACTATACTTCGATCATCATTTCTAAAACCACCATCATATTGGATATAATCAATACTACTCTTTCTCAAATTTTACATTAGTAAGTACTACCGAAGTTACTACTTGCTTTTCTTCACTTCTATTTTGAATAGAAAGTGTATTCTTGATTAGGTTAGAGTATATGTTTTTTGATTGCCATTCTAATTTTTCACCTGAATTTTCAAATAATCTACCATCATATGGGACAAGGACTCAATGACCCAATGTCTTTTACTGGTATCTCATTACCTTTTCATAAAAATATTTTTATTATTTCAAAAAACAGTCCTTAACTATACTCATAGTCTTATTCACCTCTCAAAATAGTGATTCAGATATACAAAAACATCATTACCAACACTCAAACAGGGATTCGAAAATGATGAACCTATTTCCTTTAGCTAAACTATTGCTTATCTATGCTCATACCAGTACATGATTAATATTTTATTAACAACTCTAAGCAATAACGTGTTATCAATTTGACGAAATTCAGCTAATTTGCTAAAATAAAAACTGAAAAGGAAGTTGAACTTCTACTCAACTTCCATGTAGATCCGTTTAAAAGACGGTGGCTAGTTTTAAACGAAAATAATCCGTCTTACTTCGCCAAAAGTGGGGACGGATTATTTTTTGTCATCGTTTTTAAAGAACTTATAGCATAAACCAATAAGAGCAATAGTAAAACTACCAAAGCCTAGAATGGTTTGCACAACCTCAAACGCTGTCAAAACGGCTCTCCTTTCTACTAGATTTCGAATGCTTGCCCATAGGCATCACTCCTCTCTAATGAATGAAAGCCACCGTCTATCACTTTCTACATATAAAAAGATATCAAATTCGTACATATTCTAGCCAGCTATCCCATAATGAAGGGAGCTGGCTTTTCTATATTATTAAAGCATCTTCAATATTCCATCAGAAGAATCTAGTCAATAGGGCCCTCAGCTCCCTTTAGTATATGGTAAATTGCAAGAATAAGTGCAACATTTTTACCACTCACTTAAAGTGCCTCCAAGAGTGTTCTGTATCCTAAACATTTGCGTGGTCGATGGTTTTGCTGAGAACTAGTCTTCATTACTAATGGCTGCCAAATCAGTCTTCTTAGGGAAATATTCTCTAAGTAAACCATTGGAGGTTTCGTTGCTTTCCTCTTTTTCCAGGAAGAATAGGCATCCGCAAAAGTAAAATCTAGATTAAGATCTTCTACAAAAGGGTAACAAAAGAACTCCTTTCCTCGGACTGAGGTAAAGGAGTTTAAAAAGTCTTTTGGAAAAAGTTGATAGAACTGCTGGATGGCTGAGAAAGGACTTAGTCCTTTACAATACATTTCATTTTACAATTGGTTTGAACACTTATCTTGTAAAATCATTTGGAATTTTTGTTTCTCCCATTAATAACGAAACGAATCTAAAGTCAACTAATTACTAATTTCCTTAGAATTACTTCATGCTTATTTATATCTGAAATTAACGTTCAAAAGCAAAATTTGGTTTCATTGATGACAGTCCGCTAAAAGCTTGACTACCATTTTCTAAATTTTCGACGCAATAAATCGTTTTAAATTGTCCCCAGAATAACCGCTCGTTCAAATCGTTTCACCTTACTAGCCAGATTTCGACTAGTATGAATTATGTGACATTGTTGTTGGACTAATGGGTAAGCCTGACTGATAATATGCCAATCCCTTGAAGCCATCGGTCATACAAAGAGAAGTCGGTTGAATTCCTTGGTTTTAAAGTTTGTCTAGCAGGGTCGACTCAAGAAGCATAATTTTCATTTGAGCGATCTCATATTCAAGGACAGTTTTCTGTCCTTCTGGTGTAATAATTATGACGATATGAATACATTTTTAAAAATAAATTATTATTTTATCAGTAGTCCACTTTTTTCAAATGTTGCATTTATTGAGTCAATCTAGTAGAGTCCTCGTGTTCAATTTAAATAAAAATAGTCTGTCTATAAAAGAATATTACAAAAATTGAATATAAAAATATTAAATTAAAAATAACTATATTTGATATTTGACAATCAATAAATTTATATATCTGATTTATGATAATGGGTAAAAATAATTAATACTAACTGATAACCATAATACTTAACCTTATTATAATTATTGATACCTACCACTTTTTAAAAACTATTACTACACCAAAACTAACTGATAAAACTACAAATATAAACAAATCTTCTAAACTATCGAAATTAATGTCCGAATTCATTAAAATTAGTAGAAATAAGTATAGTAGTGATGATACAAATATTTTTAGAAATAGATAGAAATATTTAGATTAATACGAGTTTTTGTATTTATTGGTACTAACCTTTCAAAACTCTGATTTTTCGGTCAATTCTTTATTACTATAAATCCCTAGTATTTGAAGAAAATTCAAAACTAAAAATAATTGTGGAGTATGTTGTATAAAACTTATGATATAAGCGATAATAACAAAAATGATTACATTTGTGATGTTCCTAAATTCAGCAAGAAATTCATTATAAACTATAGATTTCATTAGTCGAGTTACCTCAATTTTGTCGAAAGCCATAAAGTGATATGAAGTATGAAATAATATAAATACTAAATGCTATTGCAACCAACATAGAAACTAAGAATCTTGAATCATATATATCAAAGTAATTAGCCAAATTATATTTATTGCTCATATATTCCATGAATAATCTTACTAGTAGAAGTGTTATGATAAATGATGATACACTTATATTTTTATATTTTGGTTTCCAAATATAAAAGAACCTGACATTACAAATGATGCAAAATAAAATTGAGACAGATACCAAGAAAAATTACATTCAATTGATGCTTCCTGGATATAAAAACTATTAAATAAACCCTAAAAATTAAAATTGATCCAATATATAGAACACACGCAATTGTAACAATAAAATATTCTATGTATCTTGCCAAAACAATTTTGTATATTTTAATTGGTAAGAACTGCTCTAATCTATAAAAATCTTCATCTGTATAATTCAAAATATTCATAAAATAAGTAAGCGGCACAACTAGTATAATTAAGAACAAAATAATTGGCAGAAAAATCTTCTAACTTAAACATGCTTAGAATTACAAGCAAGATAAATAATACAACAAAAGTTATTCCACTAAACACGTGGAGTTCATTAGATCCTTTTAATTAAATATCTCATTTCTCCATCACCACACCTTTTTGAATAAATGCTCATTATTTTTCTAAATCCAAGGAATCAACTACAATATTATCCAGATTCAGAATTCTATCTCTAGGCATTATAACCTCATATCCTTGAGCTGTTTTTTTCATATGCAATTACATTATCTAGGTTTAAGTTTTTAAAAATCACTTTCTAGACATCTAACTAAAACATTGTCATGTAATAATTTTTGTACTATCTTCAACAAACTGAACTTTTCCTTGTCTAATATAGATGATAATATCAGCTATTTGTTCAATATCTGTAGTTATATGGCTTGAAAAATAACAGTTTTATTTTCGTCTAAAACAAATTCTTGAAATATTCTAATATATCTTTCCTTCTAACTGGGTCAAGAGTAGTTGTTGGCTCATCAAAAATTAAAAGTTGTGGATTGTAGGGACAAGATAGAGCAATCGATAAAATCTTTTTGCATTCAGAAGAACACTCAGAAATGTCTTTGAAATTCAAATTTTTCAAAATGAAAATTAAAATAATCCGAATCCCAGTTTTTATATAATCCTTTATAAATTTTTCAACTTGAAAGATTTTCAAAATTTTTATTGAGATAAGTTTCCAGAAACTAACACCTATTTTTAGCTTTTTAAATTAGTATCGTTTATGTCAAAATTTCTTCCAAGATTTTAATTTCTCCAGATTCAATTTTTGTAAACCTAATATTGAGTTTATTATAGTAGTTTTTACCTGCCGTTTTTCACCTATAGGTCCAACAATACATCCTCTAGGGAATCGAAAAGAAAACATCACTAACTTTAAATGTGGAATTCTTGTAGTTTACATTTAAATTATTCACCTCTAAAATAGTATTCTTATCTAAATTCATTTTATCTTTCTCATTATCATCTAACTTCAATAAAATAATTTCTTTAATTTCTTTGGAATCAATTCCAACCTCAATACCAAATTTAATAACCTCATCAATCTTTTTCAAGTTGCTTCCGTATACTATCTTCAATAAAATCTGAGACTCAATTTAGAAACTATGGTCCTTACCAACAACAGAGTTAATTAAATGCTTGTGATTGAGTAATTCGTATGCTTTTTGCTGTAATGATACTTACAAGGTCTTTTGCAAGCACTCTAATTGCTGGTAAAGAGGCACCTGGGTGAAGTTCATAATATTTTTATTACTAATTTGCTTAAATATCTGCTCATAAATTGGCACTTTGGAATGATATGAAATTAATATTTCTAACACTTCTCCTCCTAAAATTATTTTACCATAATATCACAGCAAAAATGTACTCCAACCAGATGATAAATAATTTAAGTCTACAATGTGTTTAAGAATAACAAAATATACAATAAGATTTTAATATGAAAATAATTCCGACTTATTTTTCATCCCCAGCCACAAGATCTATTACAAGATAAAAACATGGTGACTGCAGAAACCGTAGGTAAACAAATTTTAGAGTTGCAGAAACAACTGGTGATACCTGAGTTTAACTGATCATCATCAGAACCACCAAATTCAGCTAAACGTTCAAGTTCTACAAAATCAATTTTTAGTATTTTCCATGATAAGTCTGTCTCCTTTATATTCTTTTAAATACATTGTACTTATCGTATATACGTATATATTATACATGAATAATTTGCAAGCGTTTTCTAATTTTTTAAAAAGATAAATTGCAAGAATAAGTGCAACATTTTTACCACTCACTTAAAGTGCCTCGAAGAGTGTTCTGTATCCCAAACATTTTCGTGGTCGATGGTTTTAATGAAACAGTGCTGAGAACTAGTCTTTAGTACTAATGGTGGCCAAATTAGTCTTCTTAGGGAAATATTCTCTAAGTAAACCATTAGAGGTTTCGTTTTTCCCCTTTTCCAGGAAGAATAGGCATCCGAAAAGTAAAAATCTATATCAAGATCTTCTACAAAAGGGTAATAAAAGAACTCCTTTCCTCGGGCTGAGGTAAAGGAGTTTAAAAAGTCTTTTGGAAAAAGTTGATAGAACTGCTGGATGGCTGAGAAAGGACTTAGTCCTTTACAATACATTTCATTTTACAATTGGTTTGAACACTTATCTTGTAAAATCATTTGGAATTTTTGTTTCTCACATTAATAACGAAACGATTCTAAAGTCAAATAATAACTAATCTCCTTAGAATTACTTCTTAATCCTTATTTATCTCTGAAATTAACGTTCAAGCAAAATAAGGTTGATTTTAGGAATAACCAAAGAGGTCACGACTAGCGAAATAAGAGTAGCTATCACTAAAATGGCAATATCCTTTAATTCAGTAATGCTAAAAATATACTTTTCTCACAATATCTAACTGATAAGTCAATGGATTAATTAAGGCAAACCATTTGATTACCATAGGGGACGAGTCAAAAATATAAAAAGACTGGTGCTGTAAATCCTGGGGAGTTAGAAGAATCTGATAACAATGTCTCTTCTCCTATAATCATTAATAAACATAGTAATTAAAATTGCTATACCATTCCAAAAAGAATAATGAGGACTATTGACAATAGAATTATCAAAAAGTAGTTATATATATGGTATTGCTACACTGAACATACTTGAAACCAAGTAAATAATAAATTCTTGAACTAATAACCCTAATAAAGAATACACACTCATCCCTAAAATGTAATAAATAGGTTTACACCACTACATAATTTTAAAGACAGTAACCCCATATTGTATCTATAGTCACCCTGTAAATGACTTGAGTCATCTGACCAATAATCAATAAAAGCCGATAATTCCAGTTGTGCATACTCTGTATAGGATGTAATGATATTATCATAATTTACCTTACTAATCGCTGAATTTAATCCTATCACAATAAAAACAACATACAAAAATAGGTTGTACACTGATTGAAAGTAGTAGCTCTTACTTCTAGCTACTAATTCATTCTTTGCTATAATCTCAATTCCTCTAACGCCTAAATCTGACTTGTGTCTAAGTTCACTTGCTTTCATATGAATCCCTCACAACTTCTAGATAACGATCTCGTAGGTACTCTCTCGATAGAAATGCCCTTAATACTTAAAACTTCACCCTAAATCATTTATTACAGCTATAACATTATCATCTTTATCAACACTAATCATACATTCGGTGTCATTGTAAATTACGACATTCTCTTTATAAAGTAAAACTCTGACTGTTCATTAGTTAGAGGATGTTCCAATGAAATACAACTTTACGATTCGTTCTATTAACAAAATCTTCTAGAGTTCCCCAATATGAAATTTGTTTATTTTTTAAAAATAGGATTTTTCACAAAATCTTTTCAATCAAGTTAATATCATGGGAAGATATAATAATGGTTTTCCCCTTATTCGATTCATCCTTTAAATATGATAAAAAGCGATCTGAAGATTCTGTATCTAAACCTACTGTCGGCTCATCCAAAATGTAAAAATCTGGTTTATGTGCAATAGCTCTGGCAAGCTGAACACGTTGTAACTGTCCCCCTGATAAGGAATCAACCAATTTATCTTTTTTATCTGAAAGATTTAAAACATCCAAAGCTTGCATACACAGTTCATCTGCTTTACTACCAAATATTCCAGCTAGATTCAAACCCAATATAACATTATCTTTTACAGTAGTATAAAAATCCATGACAGCAGTCTGAGGATTAAACCCAATGTTTGAAAATGGTTGTTGCTTATTACTCAACTCCGTCTCATTATATTCCACGCTTCCTCTATACATAGGTTGTAAGCCAACAATCGTATTAATAAATGTTGACTTTCCTGCACCATTTGACCCTAGTAAACCAATAAAATCCCCTTTAGAAATTTCAATTGAAACTGAATCTAAAGCTACAAAGTCTTCATACTTGACTGTTACATCATCAACTTTTAAGAACCAAGTCATTAAATCTCTCCTCTCCTTGATTACAAAAAGAATATCACTTTTCTATATATCATACAATACCTATTTTTGTATTTATTGGAAATTTATATCTATAATTTATTATCCTAATTTAGCTAATAAAAAAACAGTTAGAATCCTCATTCTAACTGACAAAAGAAAAACAAGTCCCAAAGTATCAAACTAAGCAATTAGTTTGACATTAACTTTTCTGCTATATAATGTTCTACTTTTAAAGACATCTCTTGGTTGCCATCTAGGTTGTAAAGAAATTTAGCCTTAGTATAGTAATCTCTGACTTCATCTATATTACCAAAGCTTGCACTAGCATTTCAAGCAATAAATACAAGTCTGCCAAAAGATAATTTGATCTATATCTTTTACAAATCCGAATTGTTTCACTTATTTTATTTAGAGCATCTTCAACATTATTTTGCAACCAAAGATAACGACTGATATTGTAATTAAACTTTATAGACAACTCCAACTCTTCAATTGTATGTATTATTAAGTTATTTACACGCTTCTCTAGATTATCTCGTATCTCATTGAATTGATTTAAATCATCAATATCATAGTAAAAGTTAAATAATGTATTTGAAAACCTAAGATAGTTTTATTTCTGAGATATCTTTTATTAGCTTTTTCTAGTTTACTAGAGCTTCTAACTTATTATTATCACAGTAAAAATAAAACAAGAGTTTGAATCCACTCTAAATACATCTTATCTGATAAAGATAAATGACTTGATGATTTGCTTTCTAAATTATATAGGTACTTTAACGATGAATAGTCTCGTTGTGAAATAAAGTTTTCAGCTACTAATCTAAAAATTTTCGAGCTCGTTTTTCTCATCTTGAACTTGTTCATCAAAAATAATCCATACTTACTCTGAGTTTTTCTCGAGAAAGTGCATATAACAATTCTGATCCTGGAGTATACTCCCCATTCTCTATACGACTAATTTGTCCTTGTTTGCAAATCCCTCAGCAAGTTCCTTTTGAGACATTTTTTATGCTTTTCGTCTTTCCTTCAATCTTGAAGCTAGTAAAATTCCCAATTTCATCTTCCTTGATTATTTATTATATATATTTTATCACTTAGAAATAAATACTTCAAACAACAATATAAAAATATGTATTCTTCTCATACAAATTACATATATTATTCCCTAGGTTATTCGTTTTATGAGTGCCAATATATAAATCCAATTACATACACATCAGATTCAAAGAAAATGTTCCAGTTGTTAAGCTATATATGCTACATGCCCTTGATAGCTAACAAAACCTAAAGATACTAGTTCTCATATTCCTAAGACCATAACATTTGACTTGTTAAAACCCTCTCAAAAGGGTATTCGGATCACTTATAGTTATACCTAAAATAGTTACTGTCACTTGTAACTTCATGTAAAAAAGACCTAATACACTAACTACATCAATAACCTGTCTTTCTTTAAGTTCTGCAGTTTTTGATTCTATCATATAACTATATTTCAAGAATCTCCTTTATATACATAATTATATTTATGTTTTACCTACCCTGTTTTTCACTAACAGTTAGGTCAATTAGTGGTAGATAGCTTGGTGAAAACCTACCATTGATTCCAAATAGATGGAAGTTGAGATGAAGATGGTATAGCGTATCTTTCGTTTCAAACGTATGTTTGATATTCCCTTGAGGCTTCCCTGGAGTAGTTCCCTCTCTATAATAATGAGGAGCAATTACTTTCTCACATTCCATATTAGTGACCTCGACAATCGACCTATACTCTGGCTTAATAGCATTCTTATTAATCATTGTCATTTGAGCATTAGTGTCGTGGGTTGTTAACTCAATATCATTAATAAGTGAATGTTCATTATATAAGCTGGTTTCAGTAGATTTCTTCAACCCAAGATATTTCACATCAATAACATTCTTGAATAGATAACGTTTAAATAAGTTCAAGCTTAATTTTGAACCTACAACATAAAGAATGAGACTAATAACTGATAGTTCTAAAATATAAGTTACTTCAGCCTCTGTAATCTGTGTAATCTGTGTTGGCCTCAACAAAAGAACACACAAGGTTATCATCTCAATGAAACTAATTAAGACGGTATAAACCAACAATTCACTCCCAATTCTGTATTTTTGAATGACTCTAAACGTGAATGATGCTAGATAAATGCCTTCGATAACACTAATAAATAATAATGCTTGTTGACCCGGCATTGTCTTAGAAAGGATATTCAAGAAAAGTGTTCCCATAATTAAAAAGAACCATAAGAAAGCTTTTCGCAAACACAAGTCTAGGCATAATGCAGTAAATAATGACATACTTTTTTGATTGATTTTTGTTTTCATTTTTTCTCCTTTTTGATTTATTCTTTAGATGGTGCTCCACCTTTTTGTGTCTTAGGATCAATCACCATACCAACTTGTGGTTGGGTATCCCCTAGAATAATGGATGCAGGGCTCAAGAAGTCTCCATACTGGAAGACTTTTGTTTTCCGACGTTCAAAGTGAATATGTGAGCCTGTTGCAGCACCCGTTTGTCCAACATATCCGATAAGTTGGCCTTTTTTGACCTTATCCCCTTTCTTAACAAGAGGAACATCACGCATATGTCCATAATATATAATAGTGCCATCTGGAAGAGTGTGCATCACGTGGTTACCGTCGATATTCATCGCCTCTTCATTGACCTCTACTACTTCACCGTCTGTTACGGCATAAATTGGAGAGCCTTCTGGTGCTGCAAGGTCCATTCCTGTGTGTCCTGAACCTGCATTTGGACCGCCAGCATTAGCTGATGCACCGAAAAGTTGGGTAATAGTATAAGGGACATCAAGTGGCTGGCCTGTATCAGTACTGAGATTACTACTATCGCTATCACCACACGTATCGGCATCTACTTCTTCCTTGTCATCATCCTTATCCTTCTTGTCTTTTGACTCTTTTGGACGATAGACATAGACTTTTCCATAGTCCATAGTAATACGGTCTCGATATTGACCATAATTATTCTCAGCAATCCCGTCTGTCGATGGAGAACATTGGATAATATTCTCCTTATCCTCAACTAGCATGGTCTGTCCTTTATCTCCAGAGCTACTACCTTTCGTACCCCAGATAATGACATCTCCTTTTTCACGGTTTTGAACATCATCTTTAGACGACCACGCACCCTCATAAACTAACTCATAACCATTGTCTTTCAACCAGTCGTGTTCTGAATCGGTATCTACTGGAGACCCAGATTCTTTAGCACCGCCGTCAACAAGGGCATAGTATAGAGCAGATGAATGGTCATAGCTATCTGGTCCAGTACGAGCATCACGAGAATATTTGACCTTCCCTAGCTTATCCTTATACCACTTGATAGCCTTATCAGTATCAATAGACTTTTTGTCTTTATCACTGTCTTTTTTGCTATCCTTGTTGCTAGAGTCACTTGATGAACTGCTTGAACTGCTATCGTTATCATTGTCTTCGTTGTCGCTATCTTCTTCATCGTAGTCACCGTCATCATCATCTGAACTTTGACTACTTGACGAGGAGTTATTGGAAGAAGCTCCACCACCACCAAACGCCTTTTGGAACTTGGCATCATCGTACTTATATTTACTTGCTTCGAAGACTTCCGCAAACTTCCTTGCATCCGCCTTCTTCTGCTCTGGTCTGACATAAGCCATATTACCTCGTTCGTAGGCATTCCATGCCATAGCAGTTTCATCGATATTGGTTTGTTTAGCAAACTCCTGGAATGACCAGTTATGGCCAGATTCGTCATAGGCTGGGTTCCAGTCACCTTTTGAGATTGCATCAATAACAAAGGCAACCATCTTATCAGCATCTTCCCAGTCTGGACTATTTAAAGGTGCATATTTCGTGAAGGGGTCAAACTGGAAGATTCCACCACCACCAAGTGTGTTAGACGTACCACCTGTCGTTGGAACAGCTCCCTTAGAAATGGAGTCATTGATACCACCACCATAATGTCCTTGGGCACGTCCAATGATGTCATAGCCCCCTTCTGAGTTTGCCCAACCAACAGGACCTGCAGCAGATTCCCCAGACAGTCCGGCATTCACTAAGGCTATAAAGACTTTGTGGGCATTTTCATAGGCTTTTGTCCCCTTTGTAAAGGGATCAGAGTCGCCTGCAGATGATGAGTCAGTTTTAGTAGAAGTCGATTGAGGCTTAGAGCCATCATCATCTTCTTCATCGCCATCTTTTTGGTAGGTTACACATTGGGCGTTAGTCTTGCCACCTTTCCCACCGGAAGTACTAATCGTCCCCATTAAACCAGTGATAATTGCAATTAAGATAACCGCAAAAGTTAAAATAGTTCCTATAATAATGGTTGTCTTCACTCCAAAAATCGTTAGAAGAACACGAGCAGCTTTATCACCTATTCGTTTCAAATATCTTAGTCACCCCCTTAATGAAGTAGTGCGGTTAGCCAATACCAACCAAATACAAGTAATAGTCCTAGGGCAAGAAAGATACTTTGTTTAATGAATTTTCGATTTCGTTTTTGTTGTTGCTATCGCATCCAAAATGAATCTTCATCTGAGTAATAGTCTTTGTGACGTTCCACTTGCAAATTATAATAGTCTGTCACATCCTCCTTGACACTGGATAACCTTTCTTTCCCACGCGCAATGAGACCTTGTTTTTTCTCTTGTTCACGTGAGATACTGTCTTCATCAAAACCGTCATAGTAGGTATCGTAAAACGCTGAATAATCTACTTGCTCTTCGAGGCTTTCCGGATAGACTTGGTCTTGATAACCATTAAGAGAATCTAGTTCTAGTTCACGTTGAATATACTGACCATCTCGTTTAAAACGATAAGATACCATATATTAAAACCTCCTTAAGCCAATAATTGGCATTTTTTGTGGAGCAATATAGAGTTTATCTGTGACAGTTACCTTAGAAAAAGTTACACCTTTAATTTTAAAAGTACGGTGTAACTCTTTAACAACGAGACCAGCTTTATAATCTTTTTCCGTCACTTCTTCCTTAAAGAGTTCTTCATAAGCTGACACCTGAATCAAGTCTAGGAGACGATAAGCAGATTGATAAGCATAATAGTTGCTTCGATTAGCCAATCTCTTTTCAAAAAGAGGTGAATATTCCTTTGAAAAGAATGCTACGATCTTAACAGCACGTTTTCTATGGTTATATTCTAGTTTGGCCATAACCCATGCAAGCCCCCAAGTCACTAGCGTGATAAAGCCCCAGGTGTTCATCAAACAAATAGGAAGAAGACTAAACATAAGGATACGCTTTGCTTTTTTTATACGTTCACGTCTCTTACCAGTAAGTAGCTGATAAATGGCTACAATCAAGGCACAAAAAACATATGGTGTATAGGCAATAGCCATAAAATGAACACCGTAGGCGAATAAAAGTGTCTGATAGAGCATGAGATAGCTATAGAAACCAACCAAACCAAGAACTAAACTAATAATAAAGGAGACTATCCTAAAAAAACGTAGTGTCTTAATGTCATAAGCAATATTGTTAACCCATAGTGACATTTGCATTAGTGTGGTCATTATTTAATTTTCCTCCTCTGGTTCTTCTTCTGATTCAAATATTCTCGACTCAAATCGAGCAGGTTCTTGGTAGATAATCATGGCTGAGTACTCATCCACTTGATGACTTCCAAATAAGCCACATAAACTACTTAAAAGATGTGTTTTTCGCATCTGATAAGTAATATCAACAACACGACAGGTCTTTTTGTAAGCCAAGATCTCTAAGTAATCATTTACAATTCTTTCCAAATCATGCGGATTATCCTCTGTCAGAATTTTAGTTTGTAGTTGGAATGCCTCATCAGAATATGGTTGCTGTAGGTTCATTGTATTTCCCCCTTTCACCATGCCTATGGTAAGAATGCATAGCGAACATGTTCATCATATGGATACTTGCCATAAGACCTATTATCCGCTAGTTGATGGTTGAAGACTAAGTTCTTGACAGAAGCAATATTTAGGAAGAAATCACCATCTCTTTAAATATTTAAGTGACGAAAGTTCACTCTCGGTCATTTCCCCTTGTAAAGCATCTGCTAGACGAGGGATAGTCAGATCACCTAATTGAGAAAAGACACGATACGTCATCATAGAGAAAATCGCGCGTGTCGCTAAAACGTAATCCACTGCGTCCGTAGAGTTTGCATTCAAGAGGATGTTATCTAACGAACTCATTTCCATAATAAATGCAGAATAGTTACTACTTACATTCTCAATCAAATCCTTTAGAAAGTTAAGAGACTCTGAATAACGATAATTGAAGAGTTTATGTGCTCCGTTAATGGTAATAATGCTATGAGGTCGTTGGCTCTTATCTCCCCCGATAATCCCTCTACGGAAATACTCAGAGACCCTTCTTCCATTTGCTACAGCGTATGATGAAATGATAGATAACACTTGGTAAAGCTGAATATTAAGAAGTTCAGTATCTTGAATCCCAGAGAGGTCAAAGGTCACAACTTGTTCATTTGAGAAATCTTCAAACTGTGAAGTCGCATTTAAGAAGCGATAATCCCCCAAGAGACCAGAGAAAGCATTATAGAGACGGTCATAACTTGCAGCATCAATTTCATTCCCCTCTGCGATTTTGTCCTCTTTAAGCTTGTTTAAGCGTTCTACCCAATGAGATAGAGTCGGATAATCTTCTGGAATAACATTCGTAATCGTTAAGTCTTCTTGGTCCATGACTTCTGCATTACGGTTCCACAGACTACGGTCTTCATAAAAGTCGTTTAAAGCAGATGACAAATTATTGAGGTCAGAATTCTTTAACACTGGATCAAGAATTTGAGCCAAAGCACGTAGTTTATTACGGTGGGCATAGAAAGATTGGACCTGGTCCGTTGTTTCTCCATCTGCAGAGGAAGCCGTCGCAATAATTTGCATGAGGTTAATATGATTTCGATTATTAGTACCAGACATCTTAACATATCGACCACCTTGAAGTTCCGTAAGCTCTTTTAAGTTACCAGTAAGGTCAATGTTAAAAATGGTATGGCCTTTAGCAAAATAGGTATCAATCAAATTACCTAACAGTTTCATCTTCCCGTTTCCTGCCCCGGCAATCAGCATTGAAGGAATTTTACGTTCCCTATCTTCATGCAAAAGGTCAAAGTTAACAACACCACCTGTACGTGTTTCTCCCAAATAAACGCCATAGGTATCCATTAAGTTCGTATGGTTAAAAGGATAGCCAGCACCTAAATCCCAGACAGATGCGGCTTGCCCTTTTCGACGTAATGGGGTGTCTTCCAAACGAGATGCTGGAATAAAAGCTGTGTGATATTCGACATCTTGCATGCCATCTGAAGAAGAGATAGAGTACTGATTCAACTGTTGCTTGAGATCAGCTTCTCGTTCAACCAGTTCATTCAAAGTATTTGCAGCTAATAAAAAGCGGGTGTGGATTTTTTTAGAAGGAACATTGTTACCTAGTTTTTCGCGATAGTCTAATAAAGAACTGATACGCATCTTATCATCGGCATCTTGTGCAGCCTTTGTATTTTGAGTGGCTAACATATTAGAGATAGCTTTTGAGGCTAATTCTGACATTTCGCTATTTGAAGCATGTTCTAAAGACATAAAGCTGATAACATTATCAACAAGCATTAAATCGCTCATCCAGAAGTCAGGTAAACCGTGTTCTGGGTATCGGTCATATGGAACATGAGCAATCTTATAATAACCGTTTGCTTGTCTCCAATATCTATCATCATATTTAAAATCTGGAATATCACTTTGAATCCTACTAATAAGATTGAGGTCATAACCCTCTCGAATATATTTCTTGATTTTTCGTGAACTTAAATCCATGTAAACTCCTTCTAATACTGGTTAGGCGAAACATTCAGTGAATCATTAAAGTTGTAATATTGAGTCAACAACTCTTCCTTCTTTTCTACCGATACAACTTTTGGGGTAAAACCGTGGTTCGAGGCAATCGTTAGTGTGGTACGTGTATTGGAATCAATTTCAGCCAAAGTATCTCCAAACACCCAAATAAAGAACTCGATATTTTGTTGATTGATCGCAATGACTTGTTGGACGAGATATTTTGTTTTCAAAATATCTTCTCTTTGTCTAAGTTGATAAACAAGTCTCTCTTTACGTGAAATGGTATCAATGTCATCACCATCATTGATGATCAATTCTGGAGCGTTCTGTTCTTGTTTGACTTCATCTAGAAGACGTAGCAATTCGTTAGATTGACTTGAGACATCTGTTGGCAATTTTGTTGTCTGGATCATCATGTCAAAGGCAGTCCCAGACAGAAAAAGAGTGAATCCTACTTTAATTGCTGCCTGTTCTTCGTTTGACATCGCTTGAATATCTTGCCCAAACACCTCAAAAATCTGCATATATCCTGAATAGCCATTAGCTAATCGTATCGGTTGATTAGGATAGCCATATAGGATAGACTTCACATCAGTTATCGCAACCGTGTCTAAAAAATCTTTACGTTTTTTCTTATTTAGTGGAACATACACAAATTCCTCTCCGGCACGTTCGACAAGGTCGATACTTTCATATTGTGTTTGTTTTTCCTTCTTCTTGAGCTTGTTTACTTTTTCGTGCCTCTTCTTTTTTTTGTTTCTTAAGTTCTTTTTTTTGTTTCTTAAGTTCTTTTTTTCGTTTTCTAAGTTCTTTTTTTGTCAATACTGGTTCTTCAATTAAACCTGGCATATCATTTCCTCCATAAGCATTATTCTTCCCTATTCTACAAAACACTTTAGGGTGTTCGTAACCCAGTGACACCTATTAGCTACTCATACTTCTACATGATTTTGATTGATCACTTCTATTTAGTGCTCTCTGTCCTTGTCTAGCTACTTAAAAACTGTTACAATCAAATAAATACAATCGCAATAATCTTTTTTAGGAGGGTTTTAGGATGCTAGAGTTTTTACAAGATTTTTATTTTTCACTTTATATAAGCACTTGGACCTCGTTTAAATGGCTACTACTTTCGGTTCTTAGTGCCATTGGCTGTTGCCTTGCCACTTTTTTGTTCGAATTCAAAGGCAAAACTGCACAACTGATTTGGTTGAAATTCTCGATGAGTTTAACCGATATATTTGCTCTATTTTGTTTATTCATGACACTTCATGGCATCATCCATTCAATAGGAATCCTAGTAGGTGCTGTTTCTAGTTTCTTTTTCCCAGTATTTGGTTTGTTAATTATCTGTGGTATTATCCTATTCATCATCAGTCTTTTCAATCCATTATTCTTATTCTTCATGGCAAAGAAATAATGAGGGGAAACCTATTCAGCCGATGCTATTATGTTAAGAAAATAAAAAAACAAACCACCTTTGAAAAAGTAGTTTGTCTATAATCGAGAGAGGTGGTCCAAGGCTGCCTCTCTTTTTATTAGTACCAGCCTCCAAACAGCGAGGAAGAAGGTAGCTAGTCAAATAAAACTTTATATTAAATGTCCTATGTAACATATATATTTTTAAATCGTAACTATCATTAAAAGTAAATCTATGAAATATATGTTAAAAATCATACTATAAAATCCAAGGATATAATATGAGGTATAAAATATTTTTGATGAATCTTTGAAAATTGATTGCAAGTCAGAATACTCCTACTAGTAGCTTTAGCTATTGAGGAAAAATAGGCTATCTAGTATCGAAAGAGAAATCGAACAAATATTAGTCTACTTAAAGAGATGCCATCTGAATTACATTTTGTAAATTATAAGCCTTCTGAACTTCAGAAGTATTTTCAGGTCCTAGAATATTTTTCTTTCTTGTACTAATATCAAATTTAACATCTACCGTTTAAATAACAAACACTATTTCCAATTCGGGAATAAGTTAGGCTTCTCTGAAAAGATTTAAGAAAATCCATATAATAAGGATGGTAAAGCTAAATTATTCATTGATAGATTTATTTCTAGGTCATCTGGCTCAATTGAAATTTAATGACAGAAATAAATATTTTTAGGAAAAATCCATAGTTCAAATGAAAACTAATCACCTATGTTGTTTTTCATTAAGAGATGTTATGCCATTTCTTAATCAAAACAAAATTCGATTGTATTTATTATAGATAGAAAACTGGACATATTTAACCACTTATCAACGGTCTTGATTCCATTTTTAAATAGTAAAATGAAAAATGCTATTATGATAGAAATAACAAATATAATCATAGGTGAAGTGATATCTATTTTTGTTGGTTTGAATAGTGTATCTGATACTCTCAAAAACCATGCCCATGGGATTAGAAACCATACCTTATCACCGAGACTCGTTTCACAAAACACAGCAATAATGACCCCATCATTGAAATACCTAGTGCCACACTGTACTAAATAAATAACTAATAATCTGATTAAGCATATATGCTATATAGTACAAATGATATAAAATAAACTAATCAAAATAAGTAATCTTAGAGATACAACTATACCAATAGTTTTTCAACAAAAAGATAAATATAGTAATTGAAACTATTAAAACTATACAACTAACATAACCACAAAAAATACCAATTCAGCAAAAATGATGGCTTTATAATTCGATTGCAGAATACCCCAACAAATATTTAAATTTCCAGATGATTCCTCCAAATTTTTAGTTGAATATTCACAATACTAGAAGCAAAAAGGAAGAAGTACTCCTACTATTTGAAAGTAAGAAAAATAATACCGTCCTGCTTTTGTAACCCTCCACGTTGATTCCAATATAGGAACAAAGTAGTGGAAATAATAATGCAGCTAAAAATGTGTACTAGCAAATAAGAAGTGTTTTTATTTTTTAAAAACTAGAGTATATATATGATTTCATGACTATTTCACCTGTCTTTTTGAAAGAGATAGCAGTTAGTTCGACCAATAAAATGAAGAAAGTAATCCCTAAGAAAAATGAAACGAAAATCAGTGAATAATCAGAATATATTCAGATCCAATAGGTATACCATTTATTCTCATTTTGTCATTGGTTCTAAGCAGCTTCAATGACCAATCATAAGAAACAAATACCATGTATCTAAGAGAAAAACTTACTATATATAAAATTAGTGGTGATATTATGTATAATCATAGTAAAATACAAATTAGTCTTGATAGCTATCAAAATAAAATGGAATTTGCCATATTGTGGTCAACCAAATCAATAAAATAGTTAATAGCATCCTCCATATACTAATAAGACTTGGTGTGGAGTAATTAAACCCATTAAGATAAGTATTAGGCTTAAAAATCATACTAATTATTAAATTTTAAAAGCTACCAATATGATTCTTGCGTATTCTACCTTTTTAAATCAATATTCCTTTCGATAAAATAAATCAGAATGATTATTTGAATCTAATTTCAACTCATATTTAACAAAGCAGAATTTACGCTATAATTACATTAATCCAAATAACTCACTGATTCACACGGTGGTTTCCCAGTCGACCTAATACTTCCTTACTTCACCCAATGTAGAAACAATAAGAAAGAATGTACACAATGAGGGAAAATAATTAATCAAATACTGTATCTATTCTTTTATTTTTAATTAAATTTGATAAAACCTGTATTCATAATCTCCTCCCTTTTTCATATATAATTTGGATTATTAAACTAACTCCTCAAGATTCTCAGAACCATCATATTTCCTTCTCCAGTACAATCTTTCCTTCATAAATAAAACCAATAAAATCGGCTAGATGTTCGACCTCTGAAAGAATATGACTTGAAATCATGACTGTCATCCCATCTGATTTAAATGACTCTATAATTTCCCTTAATTCTTGATTCAATAGGATCCAACACGTTGGTAGGCTCGTCCAATATAAGTAATTTAGGTGAATTTATTAAAGCGATAGCTATCCCTAACCTTTGCTTCATCCCTAGAGAAAATTGCTTTACTGGTCTCCTATCAATGTTTCCTAAACCTACTTTATTTAATAGCGGAGTATTGCACTAGCTTTGAAATACTGCCATTGGTGTAACTACTTTCATATTATCGTATGCTCAAATTCCTTGTAAAAGTGGTGGTTCTTCAACAATACCTCCAATTTCTGCAAATCTTGACGATCATTCTCCTACCTTCAGTGTGATAGGAACCACTGGTTTGGCCATCGAACCAGTCAAAATTTACTCATAATAGTTGATTTTCCAGCACCATTTGGACCGATTAAACATATACTTTTCCCTTTGGGAATATTCATATATTGACATTATCTCGCACCGTTCTTATCTTACCATAAGATTTTCTTAGTTTGTACTTTTTATATTGATAACTCTTTATCTATATATCATTGGGCATGATTATTATTATCAAACTTAAACAATATACCTTTCTCTTCAAATTCTCTATTAATCCCCATTTAATCGGTTCGTTGATAAGTGTAAAAACTTCCTCACTAAATTAAATTTTTATTATTATGATGATTTGTACTATGAGATCGATTTGTATTCTTCCATTATAAGAAGTGAGATATTTATCCATTTCCCTGGAAATAATCATATCTCATCTAGCACCGATGCTACTACCCTTCAAACTCTTCATATATACTCTTATGGGTAAACTCAATTGGTAGACTTTACAGATTCTTCTTATGTTTTCCATTATAATTCTCCAAGGAGAAAAGAAGAACACTGTCACTTCATCTGAAGAGTAATTTAGATGTATAAAACTAAATATGCTTAGCACTGACTCAATCTTTCTATTTTCTAGACCAAACTTATTATATGATTCATATCGCAGAATAGATTCTTTGTCATTTCTTCAGCAAAGTAGTATTAAATTAGGTCCCCATATCTGTTTACCTCTGGCTTATAACCACTCACCTCTATATCTGAGACAATACCTTTTTCTATCAACATAGGTAATAAGTCACGAACTAATGACATGATATAGCATTATTAACAAAATGAACGAGAATTTACTTTCGCATTCTTATATGTCATTTATGTCATAATATCTCATATAAAACATTTTGGGTTGATTATAATTTCTTGGTATAGTATATCTGCATAAAATAATTGCTCCAGTAACCTAATAGTTCATTTTGTCATGTCTTTTAGTACGTACAACTCTTTAAAAATAAACGCAGTACTAAAATGTAAATATGTCTCTTACTCATTTTTAAAGATTAAATTAGTTTCATGGCTTCGCATTTCTATCTATCTACTTTTAATAGTTGGAACAACTGTTCTCGCGTTATAGTTACCTAAATATTCTTTGTAATTTGATTTCTTTTTAAATTCTCTTAAAGGAAACATATAGTATTTTTAATATTTTAAATAAATTCCCAAGTCATCATCCAGAGACAAATCTAGCCTTAATTCATTATCTGCATATTATTTTAAAATGGATGTCATTTGGAACCTTGTGTATGTTTTTCTAAAATTATCAAAATAACTTTTTTATCAATAAAATTTTATTCTTAGTTAGTAACTGTTCTCTTATCATCAGATAAGTTCCATTGTGTGGCAGTTATCGTAATTCCTTCAAACGAAATTTCAGGAACATAAGACTTTTCGAGCTTGTACCATCTCAAGTGGAATAAAGACCACTGACATCCATACCAAACTCTGGATATATCAAACCATCAAATTCAAATTCTTTATTTTGGTCAGTCAGACTAAATATATTATTCATAGAATTAACCATTTTTCCCATCACTTGTTGTAAATGAAACTACCTTCACTATATATCTTGTTGACAAGTTTCTAATTCACTCTATTGTCGAATCCTCATGATGTTGTAAAATGATGTATTGAAGGTTTCCCATAATATAATTTTGTAATACATTCTTTCGTTATTCTGTATCTGGATTCGGAACGAATTGACAGGCCCACATTCATACAATTTTTCAGATTTAATTCCTTGAATAGTTGTTTTCACTGTTCATTAATGTATAGAATCCACGAAACTTCTTCCAGCTTATTGACCATGAAACCAATATTGGCACCCAAATACAACTCTGATATCATCATTTAGTTTTTGATATTAAATTTAACTAAAATGTGACTTAAACTATTTTGATTTAATTTAAAAATCATGTAAACTTTTCTGGGACCGAAAATTCGTCACTTACCACTCAAAGAGCCCCTCGTATTTCTTTTCAAACACTTGCACATGTAATCACTAAACTCATTGCTTCTCCCGATCAGTTCTTCAGTAATAACTGTGGGAAACCTATACTCAAATATCCTTATTTATTACTTTACAAGAGGAATCTGCAGTTTTCCCATATTTTCCAATAAATTTCAACTGGGATATTCTTTAAGTGAATTTTCCTCAATCTTTCTTTAACATTATTTAACTTCACAAACATCTCTGCAAGCTGTTTATAATCTCAAAGACTTTCTGGTAATAAGCACCAATCTACCATTAAATTTCCATATGGAATCTACCTTTAGGTAATTTGTAATCAATATCATACGCAGGATATTTCTCATGACATCAAATATTTAAGAAGTAAATTATGCCTCACCTCATTTTAAATTCATTATAATTTTAATCATACTTTTAAATGTTGTAAATCGTTTTAGTTCCTCCCTTCAAATTCTCGACAATAACAACAATCTAGTGGATTAATAATATTACAAAATAGGCGGTCTTAGATCTGAAAATTAAAAAAAATCATTTTCAACCAAAATTCATTAAAAATAAATGATAAAGGCCCCCCAAAAGCTATCTCCGACAACTGGTTTGGGCATTTTATCAATCTTCTCATAAAGTTCAAGCATAGTTTTCTGGCATTCTTTCAATCACATTC
>BNJS01002734.1_pt1 | contig 35467 bp, 51 predicted proteins | sample 8540461 | NCBI WGS metagenome assembly BNJS01 (sample SAMD00202454, study PRJDB9452) | human saliva metagenome | isolation source: human saliva | place: Japan
GGGCTGCGGCTCCATGGTCGCAGCCCCGATCGCCCTGGAAAATACTCCAAAGCTGGGGCGCTTCCGCCTCGCTCTGCCCTCCTCGTGGCGGCATGCGCCCCTGGCGTACGCGGTCAAGCCCTTTCTTCGGGGCGCTGGCGGACTATCGGGAGCCGCCGCCGGCTGCCGTCGCGATTGGCTGTTTTCGGGCGGGCACGGCCTTGACCTTCGCTGCGCCGAATCTTGCAGACCGGCTTTTGCCCTGCCGCGCGCCTCGCGGGCTTGGCGCGGGATGGTCATGCCGACGGTCTTCGGCGAGGGTCGTCAGCCGTTCGACGCCGCAAACGCGCGGCGCGAATGTCGGAGTAATCACGGGTATGCTGTCGGCCACCGTTGTCGGAGTTCCGATCGGGTCGCGCTTCTGGCCCCGCCGTCGGCTGGCAGTGGGCCTTTCTCCTTATTGCTATTCCCGGCTTTCTCGCGATATTCCTGGCGGTCCGGGTTTTTCTCCGGCGTCGCACCGCGGAAGGCCGACGGGCGCGCGGGCGACGGCGAATCCGCGACGGGCGGCGGGCCGCGCGGCGGCGCCTCGGCCGCCGTGGCAGGAATGCTGAAGGCGGCGCTGACCCATCGCGGGCTTCTTCTCCTTCTGCTGAGCACCGGTCTGTGGCACGCGGGATTCGCCAGCGTACACGTCGATCGGCGCGTTCTACGAGGACCGCTACGGCTTCGGGGCGGCGGAAATGTCGGGTGACGGCTCGCGGCGGGCGCGCGGGAATCTGCCGGCGCGGTCGTGGGCGGGCGTCTGCTCGCGCGATGGCGCGCCGCCTCCTATACGGCGGTTGCGTGGAGCGCCGCCGCCCTTGGTGACGGCGGTCGCCTTCTTGCCGGGCCCCGTGGCCGCAGCTGCGCTCGGGCAGATGGTGTGAGGTCGGCGTCGTCTCGGCGCAGCCCGCATCTGCGACTCTCGCCGCCACTCCGGCCCGCGATTGCAGGACCGCGTTGTCGTCAACGGCGCCAGCGCTCAGTATTTTGCGCAGTTCGTCGCTTCTGTCGGCTGAGCCGCGATTCTCACGGCGACGGCAGCTTCGCGTGGCTTGGCGCAGCGTCCGCGGCGCTGGCAGTGCTGTCCGCCATATTCGTTCGCGCGGCGTCCGCGCTCGTTGAATCCGCGGGGCCCGTGGGGCACTCGGCGCGGGGAGCAGGCCGTCAGCCCCGATCGAGGGCGTCGAGGAGTTCGCGTTCCTCGGCGTCGCTCAGCCCCGCGTGCCCGCGCAATCGACGGAATTCTCCAACGCCCAGGCGAGCAGGCGTCAGGCTTTCGCGTGCGGGCCGCAGCGCTTGAGGCTCCGCCCGAGCGCCCTCCTCCCGCTCGACGCCGCCAGCATCCCTTCCAGGCTGGGATCCGCACCAGCGGGAGGGACCTGGGGGCCCCGCCCAGAAGCCGACGCCCGGGCGAGCAGCCAATCCGCCGGAGTGCGGACGACCTCGCCGGTGTGGCCGGCCGCCGAGCGAATCTGCTCCAGGTGTTCGCCCAGCGTCGAGACGTTCCCGACGGCGTTGAAGACTCCGCCGATTTCCGCCTCGACGAGGCGGACGATCCACGCAGCGGAGACTGCGCGCGTCGATCACTGAGAACGCCTGCCGCCGAAGGCGTCAGGAACGAGGACGCGGCCTCGCGGATCGACGGCTGGGCGAAGCGGAGAGGCCAGTATGCGGCGCGGTTCGTCGGGTCTCCGGGCCCCGTGATGAGCCCGGGGCGCACGATCGTCGAGCGTTCGCGGCCGAATCCCGCGAGAATGGCCTCCTCGCAGGCGGACTTGGCTCGGCCCGAGTTTCCTTTCTGGAGGCCTCCCTCGCCTTCGGGCAGGGGAGGCAGAGTCGGCTCGTCTTCGATGATCCCCTCTCTTGGAAGGGTCCGCTGTAGACGTTCAGGGAGATGAAGACGAAGCGCTTTCGCCGCAGGGCGAGGTCGCGAACCGCCCGTTCGACAAAAAGCGCGGATCGCTGACCCGTCCACGACGGCGTCCTGACGTCCGCGCGGCGACGCTGGCGAGGGCGGCGCCGCGGCGGTCGGCGCGACCAGATCCGGTCCCTCCGGGATCGTATCCGCGGGCGGGCAAACGATAGAATCAGCCCGGCGGCCAGCGCGCTGCCGCGATCGAATGCCCCAGCCAGGCCGTCCCTCCAAGAATCAGATCCTCATGGCCCTGAGCTTACTGAGGACAGGCGAGGGAAAGGCGGCTCGGTTCTCTGAGGGCGAGCGTCGGTTTCAATCGGTAAAAAGGCGGAGCGCTTCGAGGCGCGAGCGCAGTCTGCAAAAGAGAGATTCGGTCAGTGAAATATTTTCAGTCAGCTCGTGGCGCGCCCGGCGGCCCACTCGGCCAGCGCCGAGCGCTCGCTTTCGGATATGTCTTCGACCCTGGACATGATCGACCATCGCACGCCGAACGGGTCGGAGAATCGAAGCGTAGCGGTCGCCGGAGATGAAGGTGCTCGGCTCTTCGCGCAGGGTCGCGCCCGCGGCGAGGGCACGCGACACGACGTCGTCGACGTTGGGGCAATATAGACCCAAGGAATAGCAGGGGCCTTCGGAAGGCGGCGGGACCAAACTGTACTCGATTGTCGCCCACCTGCAGCTTGCCCTTTCCTGAGGTCGATCTCGGCATGGACCACCACGCCGTCGAATTCCGTGACATCGACTATCCGGGCGTCGAACACCGAGCGATAGAAGTCCAAGGCCTCTTCCGCGCCGATAATGGCGAGGAAGGGGGTGAGACTTGTCGAACCGTGCGGGATTCCGTCGGTTGTATGCTCTCCTGCATCCTCGTCCGTTCATGCTGCCGCACACAGGGTGCGTCGGTTTTGCAGGAGGCGACCGCCGTCGCAGTCTCTGCCTATGTTCCGGCAAACCCCTCGTATTCTCTCGTTTTCAGCAGGCGCCAGCAGGCGCCGTCAGAACACCCTGGGGCGACGCGAGCCGAGCTGCGCTTAGATTCTGGATAATGGCGGCATGGTAAGCGGCATGGTAAACTGAAGCGACAGCGGCAGGGGCTGTGAAAGCGCGGGATCGCGCCGGCAAGGGCGGCGACGGGAATGCCGGCGGCCTTGAGCGCTACGAAAGCCGTCCAGGCTCCGCGAACGCTGACGGCCAGAAATGCGGCATGCGGAAAGCGTTGCTGCTGGCGATGCACGCGGACGGTAGGCGCGTCCGAACCGCGAGGCGTCTGGCGGCGCGCGCGACGGCGAAGGCCAGACCCGGTTGGGCGGGCGGCGTCGACGGCTGGACAGGTGAAGACCGCCTCGTCGAAGTGTCGGTGAAAATCGTGCCGCCAGAGCTGAGAGGCGGTCGCTCCGCGCTTCCTGACGGAGGCCCGCCCCCGGCGCCCGTCGCGGGCGTTCGAAGCTGCGCGATGCGCTCGACGCTTGATGCTCGGGCTCACCCCGACCCGGATGCTGAGGGCCTCGCAAGCCTTCGGATTGTGGGGAGGGGCGTCGGTCCGACGCTGGGAGGACTCGGGATGCGTGCGCCTCGATCCTCGGGCGGACGGACGGGCCTGACAGCGTTGAGGTCCGTTTTACGACGATGAGGCCGAGGAGGCCGTGCTCGCCGTCGACCTGAGGGGCGAGCGTCCTGTGGATCCAGGACGTTTACCTGGGGCCGCCCCTGTGAAGCTGCGGAGGGGGCCTCGACGGAGCCTGGCAGCGGCGCTTTTCACGCGGCGGGGTGCGCCTCGCATGGGCGCCACGCGGGGCTCTGCTCATGCGGCGGGCCTCCCTTCACGCGGGAGAGCTCGCATGCGCGCCCGCATGCGCCTAGATGAGGACGCGCATCGATATCTCCGCGGTTCTGTCCTTGGGGAGTTTGTTTCACCCACGAGGGCGAGGCCGAAACGCGGGAAAGGCCGATGAAGAGCTTCTGCGCCATTTCCACATCGAGCGTTTGCTCCCTTCCATGATGTGATGGAGAGGCAGAAGAAGGCTTCGTCGTCGAGTTTCAGGAAAGCTTTGAGGGTCCGCTGGCCGTGGCGGATGGTCTCCGTCAGGTCGCGTTCGTCCACTGAATCCGTAGCGGACGGTCAGATGCGTGACGCCTCGCACCGGCGAGAGCGATCTCGTCGAGAACCACCCGCTTCGGGAACGGGGAACGTGCGGCGTGGGAAGGGTCTTGATCGAGACGATGACGACGTTGTCATGCAGCACTCGGTTGATCTCTGTGTTCTTCTTCAATGCGAGGGGCGTGGTTGTGAGCATCGAATGCGGGTAGATGGCGGTTCCGGGGATTCGCCGAACGGCGGAGGACGCCAAACCCCGGAGATACTCGGAGAGGCTTCCCTCTCCGGCTCGGCGCGAATGCGTCACGAGTTCCTCGCCGCGCCTCCACGTGGTCATGACAACGAGCATGAACGTCGCGATCAGGAGCGGAAGCCAGCCGCCCGTCGCGATCTTCGTGACGTTCGCGGCGAAAAGCGGAAGTTCGACGGCCAGGAGCACGGCGGCGGCCAAACCCGTCGCCCACGCGGGCCAGCGCCAGCCCGCCCGGGTAAGCAGCAACAGGAGCGACGTCGTCAGAAGGAAGTCTGTGGTGACCGCCAGCCCGTATGCCGCGGAGAGCCGGTCGGAGTCTTGGAAAATGAGGATGATCGATGCGACGGAGGCGAATAGCAGCAGGTTGACGGCCGGAAGGTAGATCTGGCCGGACTCGGTCGCCGAGGTGTGCTTGACCTTCATGTGCGGGAGGTAGCCCAAGTGGGGAGGCCTGCCGCGCGATCGAGTACGCGCTGGAGATCACCGCCTGCGAGGCGATGAGGGTCGCCAAGGTGGCCATGAAGACGAGGGGCACGGTCAGGCTGCTGGGAACGAGCATGAAGAAGGGATTGCTCAGCGCCTGCGGCCTGTCGATGAGAAGGGCGCCCTGGCCCAGATAGCACAGGGTCAGAGAGGGCAGGACGACGGCGAGCCACGTGCCCTGTGGCCCGGCGTCCGAAATGGGCGATGTCGGCGTAGAGGGCCTCCGCCCCTGTCACAGCCAAGACGATCGCGCCCAGAGCGACGAAGGTGGTTCCCGGTGGCGCGAGATGAAGGAGACGGTCTCCACGGGGACAGCGCCACGAGGATGCGCGGGGTTGCCGACGATGTGGGTATCCCCATGCACGCCAGGATTCCGAACCAGGCCAGCATGATCGGGCCGAAGACCTTTCCCATCTTCGACGTGCCCTTGCGCTGGGCCAAGAAAAGCGCGGACAGGATCGCGAGCGCCGCCGGGACGACGTATTCGGCCATATGGGGAAAGGTCACCTCGAGTCCTTCGACGGCGGAAAGGACCGATATCGCGGGGTGATGACTGACTCGCTGAAGAACAGGGCCGCTCCGAAAACGCCGAGGAGCGCGACGGCGGAGGCGATCCGGCCGGGGTTCAGGCTGCGGCGGACCCTTGTGGCGAGGGCGAGGATTCCGCCCTCGCCCTCGTTGTCAGCGCGCAGAACGAAGCACACGTACTTGACCGTGACGATGAGGACGAGAACCCAGATGATGCAGGAGATGACGCCGGTTATGTCGTCTTCGTCCAGGCGCACGGCGCCGCCGTCGAGCGTGAAGACCGTGCGCAGAACGTATAGGGGCTGGTTCCGATGTCGCCGAAGACGACCCCAGGGCGCGCGAAGCCGAGGCCCGCCGATCCGGCGTACGCCGCGGCGCCGCCTTTCTTGCGCGAAGATGCGACTTTCATGCGGGCTATCCCGCGCCCGGACCCTCCGGCATCCCAATCGCAGCGTCCGCCGCCCGCCTAGGCGGGCAGGGCGCTGACCGGGGCGGGCGGGGGAGGCGAAGACCGGGCGAAAGCCCCCTTCACGGGGTCGGCTCACCGGCGCTTCCGGCCGGTGAGCCGATTGGCGAAGAGCGTCACAGGCTTTCGCGGGTGATCTTCACGAGCCAGAACTCGGGTCCGTCGGCGAGGACTTCGTAGGCGAAGGAGCCCGGGAGCCGCCTCGACTTGGGCGAGAAGCGGAGCGGGCAGGTGTCCCGCTTTGATCGTCAGCGCAAATCCCGGGCTCAGCGAGGCCAGGGGCGCCGAGAACTGCGGCGTGGCGGTGGACGAAATGCGGGATGGCGTGGACGTCGAGGACCCTCGTCCTCGGAGGTGTCGAGGACCTTGTAGGCGGACGCGCCGCAGTCAGCTTCGCTCCGCATTCCCGGCTTTCTCGCCGTGATCGTGACCGCATCCGCAGGTATGTTGGGACATGGAACCTCCTTTGTTGAAACAGCTGCTGAAACGGCGCAACGATTCTACGCGGCGAGAGCGAAGGGCGGGCGCGGTGCGCTCGTTTTTCAAGCTCAGCGCGAAGCGCCGGGGCGGGCGGGGATCGCCCTGAGGCGCGCGACTTTAGTCGGCCTTGAGCCTGTTTTCAAAAGCCATCGCCTCCATTAGGGATGGAAACAAGTGTTCTGCGTATGGAGGATGAGGAGTCGTGAACACTCAGATTTTCCCGCGCGGCGATCGGCTTCCCGAGGGGATGTTCACCGGCGCCGCCTACATGCATCCGCTTGAAGACAATGACCTGCTCAATGCGGGCGTGGTCACGTTCGAGCCGGGGGCTCGAACAACTGGCACGCCCATCCCGTGGCCCAGCCTCGGTCGTGACCGCGGGAGAGGCCCTCTACAGGAGGAGGGCAAGCCGGCCGTGCGCGCGTCCGCGCCGGCGAGCGCGCATACACTCCGGCGGGAGTGCGCCACTGGCACGGGGCTGTCCCCGACGCCTGAAAAATGACGCATGTCGCCGTGACGCTCAAAGGCCCCGACGGGCCCGTGGAATGGAGCAGGCCGGTGACCGACGAGGAGTACGCGCAGGCGGCGGCCGAAGCCGTTTGACGGGAGAGGCGGCTTCGGGGCTGTGACCGGCTCAATGGAGATCGGCGGGAAGGCGGCTGGCGGAATGCGATGCGCAAGCTCGCCGAGTCGGGTTGGGTTGCCGCGCCGTCGGCAGCGGCGGCTTTGTCGAGGGCCGGCCTCCCGCTGCCCGACGTCGGATACCTGGCTGAGGCGTTCGAGAAAACGGTCTGGAAGGCCGCCGAGGATGCGGCCCGCAGCCTCGCCGAGCGCTTTCGGACGGCTCGATTCTCCGACGCAACGGCGTTCGCGCCGCTTCTCGTGCCCGATCCGTCGAGATTCGATGTGCGCGTCCCGGCGCCGGAGGGAGCCCGAGCAGATCAGCCCGAAGTGCTCAAGCCCTGATTTCCTGGACGGGAGGATCGGCGAGGGAGTCGACGCCTGCGACGAGGGAGACGCATGGACCCTGTTCGTCGCGGCGACGTCGCCGGCGGGTGTGGCGATGGGCAGCTACGACGACGTCGCGGGCGCCCCGTCCGAGGCCTTCACCGTGGAGGGCTTTGACACACGTTCCCTCATGATCCGCCAGCTGTGGGGCGCCCTGACCTTCCAATGCGGCCGCGAGATGCCCGACTCGGAGCGGCGCGAGGCTGGACGTTCACCGTGTTCGCGGGGAGGCCGGTTTCGGGCTCCGTTGTCCTCGGGGACCGTGCTGCACGGCTAGGTCCGCCAGCGCCTCGGAAAACCGACTCGCGGCATTTCGTCTGCGAGGGTGCGCCCCGCTGTGAGGATTGCGGGCGCCCGATGCTGAGGGCAGGCGGGCCGGGCCCGTCCGGCACCGCGGTCCGAAAGGCCGAAGGCCCGCCCGGCGGGGAAGCGCGTGCGCTTGCTGACGTCCGCGGTGAAAGCCGTCTGCGGCCGAAGAGGCGCTGGCGTTTTCGGGTCTCCCGCTCCGAGGCCAAACGACGTAGACTGTTGGCTTCAGTCCGTATGAAGTCACGCAAAGGGGCCCCCATGGGCAACTTCGACCTTCACAACCTCCCGGATCAAATCGTCGCCGTCGTCGCGACCTTTGTTCTGTGCCTGCTTCTCGGAGTCGAACGCCAATTCCACCAGAAGAACGCCGGCGTTAAGACGCATGTGCTCGTCGGCCTCGGCTCGTGCCTGTTCACGCTCGTCCCGGCCTACGGGTTTACGCCCCCGGATGCGGCGGGTCTGGACCGTTCCCGAATCGCCGCGCAGATCGTCTCGGGCATCGGCTTCCTCGGTGCGGGCGTGATTTTCGTCAACAACGACACCGTCAAGGGCCTGACGACGGCGGCCACGGTGTGGGTGTCCGCCGCGATGGGGATGGCGTGCGGCGCCCACATGATGCCGGTTGCTATCGTCGTTCTTCTGCTGCACTATGCCCTCGTCTTTTTGCTCGGGCCGCTTTCGAACAAGCTTCCCTCGAGTCACCGCAACAACCGGACGGTCATCGAATACGAGTCCGGGCACGGCGTCATGCGCCGAATCCTCCTGACCGCCACCCGCCACGGATACCGGGCCACGGTGAATTCGACGTCGTCGATCACGACGGAGGAAGGACCGGGAATGCGCGTGGTCATGCGTTTCGAAGGCCCCTATCCGCAGGACGCCCTCATTCGCGCCCTGTCGGAGGTAGAAGGCGTGCAGGCCGTCGACGTCGTTGAATCGGGAGACCTCGACTGAGGCCGCCAAGCCTTCCTTTCGGCAATCGGCGGCTTCTCGGCCGGTGCGCGTTCGCATGCCGTCTGAATTCAGGCGAGCGGGGCGGACGTCGGCGGGCGAAACTGCCTCCGACGGGGCACGGCGGCGCCCGGTGTCAGCCCAGCAGGTCGCTGACGACGTCGAGGTATGGGTACTGCGACCAGGCGGAGCGGTCGCCGATGACGTAAAGGCGGTCCTTCGCCCGGCCAACCGCCGCGGTGATGAGATTCGGGTTCTCGTGACTCTCACCTTCGCCGCGGCCTGGTCGGGGTCGCCGCCCAGGACGAGGATGACCACCTCGGAGCGGCCGCGCGGCATGCTCTGAATCGTCCCGGTCCCTCAAGCCCGGCCAGTGGATTGAGGAAAGCATTTCCAATTCGCGCGCAACCTGGGCGAACGGAGTGGCGATGAAGATGCGGTCGGCTGGAACCCCTCGGGTCTGAGCTTGTCGAGGAGCTCCCTGACGGCGTCGATTTCAAGAGGGCTGCACATGGCTTCGGGATTGCCGGCGGGTATGTCGATCCATGCGCGCTTTGCTGAATCGACGTCGGCGAGCCGGCGGCGCCGGCGAAAAGCAATCCGTCGTAGGCGATCGCATTGACGATCGAGTGCATCGGCTCTGAGCAGCGGCTCTGCACGCGCAGCGGGATGCCGACCCACAGGCCAGCGGAGGGCTCGCCGTCGGCCCTGCTTGCCGGTGTGCAGGGTGGTGCCGTAGCTGCTGACGCGGTCGGCGAGCGTTTGCACGGAGGCCCCCGGGGCGAGCCATTGGGCCGTCCCGTACATCGAGGCGATCGACATGCTCGTCTTCATCGGCACGGCGACGGTGGGTTCCAGGCGCAGGGGGTCGCCGATCGCGACGGTTCGTCGAGCCCGGGCGAGCGTTCCCACCGCCATCTGGGGTCTGACCTCGGCCGCTTCGTCCACTGCAAGCCATCCGAAGGCCTCGCGCCCGATCGAGTGGAACATGCGCGCCGCGGCGGTGAAAAGTCGTGCAGACCAGGGGAACGGCGAGGAACAAAAGCTGCCACGCGGCGGTCAGTCTCCGGCTCGGAGGTTGTTCGGGCAGTTCCCGGCGACGACGTCGGTGGCCGCATCGGCCCGGGATGGTGAACTCTGGCTGCCGCGCGCAGGCAGGCGGCGTGCAGTCTCAAGGCGGCCAAGAAAAAGCTCCGAGCGGGCCTCGTCGAGTTCGACGTCGAGCCAGGGCGTGTTCTGCTCCCGCTCGGCCTCGCTCTGCGGGGCCCCAGGATAGGACTTTCCCCACAGCCGCCGATCCTCTCTCGCATTGGCGGGTGAGCCTTGGGATGTCGGCCCGGATCTGGGTCAATTCCTGTTGAATCGCACTGACGCGGCGGGCGCGGGCGCGCACGAGCTCCTCGGCCTGAGCCAGAGCCGCATGGGCGAGCCCGTCTGCCCCCGCCGCGGCGGCCTCCCGTGCGCTGAGCTCGTCGTAGCGTGCCTCGCCACCCGCGCCTGGCGCCCTCCCGATCCGATCCTGCGGAACAGCCCGGGCTCTTCCCTGCGTTGGCTTTGACGAGCGCGCTCGCTGCGCGAAGCTCGCGTTCGGCGGACGCCGCCGCGTCGATGAGCTCGGGAACCGAGGCCTCCGCCTCCCGCAAATCCGCCACCGCGACGTAGATCGCGTCTTCGGCGCGGGCGAGGCGAGTGAGCTGGGCGAGTAGTCGCGCCGCCTTTCGGCGTCGACCCGCTGCTGGAGAAGCGCTTCGACCTTTTTCTCCACCTCTGCGTAGGCTGCGCATGCGTTTGCCCAGTCGGCGAGCCGGAGGTTGTCGCGCCGGATCGTCTGCTCCTCGAGGATCGCGTTCATCCCCGCGACGCCTGCCGTTCCGTCCGCGAACCAGTAATCGCGGCGGAAGGCGGCCTGCTGCGCTTTGCGTCGAGCTGGGCGGCGACCATCGCCCAAGCCCCCGAGGCGTCGGAGGCTTCGCCGTCCGAAGGCCGGTCCGCGGAGGGGAGGCTGCGGCGCCTCGCGATCGCCCGGGGCTCCGGCAAGGGCGGGCGATTCGTCTCCCAGGCCGAGCGCGGGCGAATCGGGCGAAGGCGCCGAGGGCGCTGACAGGGCCGTCTGCGCTGAAATGGCCGACGCCGCAGAAGAGGCCGACGCTGCAGAAAAAGGCCGACGCAGCGGACAAAGGCGAGGCGGAAGACTGCGACGCGGCCGCATCGGGGACGATGCCTGGTCCGGCGAGTCGGAGGACGGGGCGGGCGCAGCCGAGGCGGCGGAGAGAGCGGAGTCTCGCCGGGGGCGCCGAGGCCGCAGGGAGCGTCCAAGCCCGCGAGCGCCGGATCGCCTGCCGAATCGGACTCGGCGAAGCGGGTTCCTGCATCGGCGAATAGGGGCGCTCGACCCCGGGCGCCGTTGAAGTCGCGGAGTCTGCGGACGGCGCGGACTCTGACCTCCGCCGCATCGACCGTCGCGCTGATTTGCGCTCGCGTCGGCCGCGCTTTCGTTCGTCGGCGCATCGCTTTCCGTCGACAAGGCGGAATCCTCCGCGCCGCTGCCTCTGCCGACGCGCCCGCCGACGCGGGAAAAAGCCGAACCCCGTCCGGCTCGCCGACGCCGCGAGAGCCGACGCCGCAGAGCCGAGCCCGCTGGATGAAGCGGCGGCCGAGGCAAGGAAACGCTGGATCCGAAAAACGCCGGATCTGAAGAGGCTCTGCGAGGAGAGGATCCGTCTTTCCCATATGGAAAGCGGATTGCTTGACGGCAAGCTTGGCGTTGCTCAGCAGCGAGGCGCCGTCGGGGCGCTCTGTTGGGTGCGAAGGAGGGTGACTGTCAATCGGCGGGAGAGATCCGCCGACGTCCTCCCGAGGGAGACTGAGGGCAACGGGAACCCTGCGTTCGACAGGGGCCGTTGAGTCTATGAGCGAGAGTCGTTCAGCGGCAGGCCGGCGAACGGCGAGTTGCGGAACGGGCGAAGCCGCCGCGGAGGCCTTCTGGCCGAGCCCGCTGCGGCGGGGCGTCCCTCGGGCCGGGAGGCCGCAACGGTGCGAGCCGCGGTTGACGTAGGCGGCGAGGCCTTTTGAAGAACGCGTCGCCCGAACGCCATCGCCACGAAGGAGGGCGAGAGGAACTCTTCGGCGAGGGTGTCGGTCGGCCCGGCTGACACGACGACGGTCTCGAAACCCTGTGAGCTCGGGCTTGAGCTGGGAACCTCGCTAGGCGGAGGCGCCGTCGTCCCACGGTGAATCGTTCCGGTGAATGCGTAACTCCTCGGATCGCGTACCAGACGTGACAGCCTGCGCGCGTTCGACGACGTTGCCCGGCCAGATCTCGCGGACGACGGCGGCCTTGTCGGTGCCCGGCGCGCCGTTGATTGCGAGGATCCCTCTCTCTGTCGGAGAGCTCGTGCATAGCGCGATTGACCGCGAACCGCTGGTTGCGCGAGAGGTGCAGGGGCAGGGTCGGCGGGCCATCTGCCGGCGGAATGCGGGTGGCGCTGAGCCGGGCGTCGATAGCCGCGCTGCGCTTGCGCATGCGTCGTCGGCGGGCGGTGCTGACCGCCCCTGTCGGGCGAAAAAGGGAGGAGCGCGAGCGCCGTTCCGGCGTCGTCTCGGCGAGATGAGGTCGCTGGCGAGGGCGATCTCGTCGAGGAAGGCTGTTGAGGCTGTCCTCCTCGCCCACGTCGGGGAAGGCCGTGCGCCCGGGCGCACCGGGCTCGCGGACCCTGACGCTCTTGATCCGCACGGCGGGCCTTGCCAGCGAAGGAATTCGCGTCACGCCGGCGGCCGATTGGGCGATTGCGACCAGTTCGGCAGCGAATCCGATGTTTGCGGGGACGGGTGGCCGTCTGACGAACGCCGAGCTTCGAACGTTCGAATCGAATTGACAAGCTCCTTCGAGCCGGCGTCGAAACCGAGGAACCACCAGGGAACGATCGGCCGGGGTCGCGGGCCCGCCCCACTCCCCACGCGGCGGAGGACAGCACGGCGGTTTCCGGCAGGACGCGGCCAAGGGAATCGAGCTGAACCGTGGCGCACGCGCTCATTCCGCGGGCGACGGCCAAATTGTCGGTCGAATCGACGAAGATCGATTCGAGCTCGCGAGCGATGTTCTCAGCGGTGAAGCAGCCCAGATAGACGGTGTGACGCCACTCCTTCGAATGCTTCGGCGTCGGCGATCTCCTGCCAGGGCAGCAGTCATTCCCGGGCGGAGATCCAGAACCTGGTAGTCGGGGAGGGGCGCTTGCACGCCGGTGCGTCCCTTGCCGCGGCGTGCCTCCGCCCCTCAGTAGCGGTGGAAAGCGAACGGGCAGATCGGCGTCCCTCCGCTGCGTCGTCGGGCGTCTCGCCCAGTGCGGAGGGGAGGCAGCTCGAGCTGGGCGCGCCAATCCTCGCCCTGGCGCCGCCGACCATTGCGCCGCGACCTCCGTTTGCGTCCGGTGGGCTCGGGAATGGGCTCGGGGCTGAACTGCTCGATCAGGTTCCACGTAGCGAGGACGCTCAGCTGCTCGTCCTTGAATCCGTGCATCCCTTCTGACATACCTCAGCCTATCTTCCGCCGCGCGAAAATCCGCGCAGCCCTAGGGGAAATCTTACTTTGTGTCACGCCAAGAGCGCGGGCTGAGGCTTTCTAGGCCGCCGGTATGGGTTGCAGCAACCCTTTTGAACTGGGGTAAACACGATCGTGTCCTTCCAATTTTGCGTGATGTGACGGTAATGCCGCCTCCTGATACACCATGATAATAAACGCTTGCGGCAAGCGCATGAAGCGACCCGCTAATCTACTGAGACGGCTGTCGTTTTGGTGCCGCAGGTGGCGATGGTGTTATCCGTGTCTTTTACCTCAGCGTACCAGCTAAATGGGCGAGTGATTCCCGGAATTCGGGTGTACGCCTCCACAATCGTCAAATATCCGTGTTCGATGACCACGAAATTGTCGTCTTCGACGGGAAAGACCTTCTTGCCGTTGAGGTGCCCGGCTGAAAGAACTCCGTTCGCCCCGTCCTCGCCGAAAAGCGTGACGACGTAGCCGAGGGTGTCCGGCGGCGTGCCGACGCCGTCCTCGTACACGAAACGCGCTGAGTACTTCGTTCCGTTGCCTCGAAAGACGACCTTGGAAACAGGGGACTCGGCGCCCGAGACGGGCGTGCACTCGACCGACGTCGTGAACGCCCCTGTCGATTGGGGCGACGACTGCGGTTCGCTGGGACTCTGATGGTCGCGCGAGGGCGGGGCGCCGGAGTCGACGTCGGCCTCTTCGCTGGCCTCGACGGAGGCGAGCACCGACGTCGCAGCCTTGGATCTGCTCGGTGAGGGCGCCGTCGATGGCGCCGAGGACGCCGAAGGCGACGTCGTTCCGCGGGTCTGAGGCGAGGCGGCGGTCGAAGCGATCTGCGTCGGCGTTTGTGATTGACTTTTCTTGCCGTTGGACGATCCTGACGATTCGCATGCGGTGAGCGCCACTAATGCAAGCCACCACGGTGGCCGCTCTTACCAGTCTCTTCGGCATGTTCCCTCCTCTGTGGCGTTGCTTTCTGCCTCCGCGTGTTCAAGCGCCACTCCTCAATATTGTTACCGCCAAGGAGACATTGTGTCATGGGTACTATTGCCCAGGGCGGGTGTGTGCGAGGTTTATTCGGCTGAGACGGCAAGGGAAAAAGAAGGTGTTAGCTCCGCCAAATTGAGGGCGAATTGCGCGGGCCGTCTCCCCTAATGATAATGTGCTTAGCTTGCGAATCCTTGAAAAAGGGTCAGGCAGTCCCTGCGCCAGCCGCTCAGCCAGCCGGTGAGTTTCGATCCCGCCCCTTTTGCCAGGTTTTTCGCCCCTTTTTTGAGATGCCCCTGGGTTTCTTCTCGATGTGCGGCCAGCAGTTCGGCGATCTCGCCCACGGGATGGCCCTGCGAATGGCAGAGCACTGGCTGGTCAGTCGTTTGCGGCGGTTCGCCTCCTCGACGGCCTCGTTGAGTGTGGCGGCGTCTTCGCCCAGGGCTTCTGCGATCCACAGCATTCCCTGCGGCGACGTCGAACGATTCCATCCGACCCGGGCTTCGAGCGAGGCGCCTTTTGCGGGCGGAGCCGTCGGGAGCCTCAAGGTCCTCGTACCAGCTGACCATCGACTGTTTGGGGCTGGAATACCAGTGCTCTTCCGCAAGCAGGCTGTCGGAGCCGGACCTGCGTGCGTCATATTGGTCCGATATGGGCAGCCCCTCCGGTAATTTGGACAGCACGCGTGAAAAGTCCACAGCGCTGAGGCCCTCATCGCTCATTGTTTTCACCCTAACGGAAGTTTGTCGTCCGATTGGACTTTTGTATGCGTGATAGTTTTGTCTTCATTGGTCTTTGCATTTTACGTCATTTGGCATTGATGAGTCGACAATCTTCACGTCTGTCTGCATGGGCATCATTGTCCGACGCCCCGTCAAAAGGAAAACGTCCGGGATTGTCGGGGAGAAACTCACACGGCAGGGCTTGGCGCTGGCTGTTGGCCGCGCGCCGTTGGCTGGAAGGATCTGAGCGGTCCGAACGAAGCTTGGCGACCTGAGGGAGACCCGAGCCGCCCGAGGAAAAACGGGGCGTTCATGCCATTTGCGGCGACGTGCCCGCACCCGTCTCCGATTCGTCACGCAGCGGTCGCGTTCGCCTGCTGGTAGGCTGACGTGAAATCTCACGGCGGGGCCGCTTCCGCGCAGGGGGCGCGGGGCCGCTTCCATCCAGAGGGCGCTAGCCGGCCTTCGCGGTGAGAATGCAAATGTCTGAGCGGCGACGCTCAGGAAAATTCAGGCGAGGCAACGCCTGGAAGGACCCGGGCGGCGACGCCCAGAAGAACTGGAGGAAAATGACTCCTTGGCGGTGGACGGCATACTGCCTTTTCACTTTCGCCCTTGCCGTGTTGGCGTTCAGGTTCGCCGTCGACCCGCCGCACATGCTGGCTGTGGGAGTCGCCGCCGTCGTCCTCGGCGTTCTGGCCTCTGGTCTTCGCCTTGAATTCCGACAACAACGGCGGCCCGTCTCGTCCGGGGCAACGACGTTCTGGCTGCGCTCGGATGGGCGGGCGGAGTCGTCGGCCTGGCGTTTTTCCCGCCGCAGCCGTCGTGGGCGTGGGTCGTGGCGATGATCGGCCTTTTGACCGCCATGCAGAGGTACGCAGGAAGGCAGTGGTACGGCTAATCCACGACGACGTCGGGCTCCCCGCTTCGCGGCAGCAGATCCTCCTGTTCGGCCCACATCCGCCACCACCTGCCGGGGTCGCCCTCCCTTCGGGCCACACGTTCGCGACGGCGTTTTTCGTCCAACTCAACCCAAACGGCGAGGTCGTACGATAGGCCGACACGGGCGCCTTGCCGCCCCGCATCCTGTGAGAATGAGAACGTCAACGGGCCCCGACGGCGGAATGCGAACCTCCTCCGCCCACGCGCCGCGGTTCCAATCCCACATGCGCCGTCGCGCGCCCTCCGGACCGGACGGGCTCGAGAATCTGGGCGGCGACAGGCCTCGACGCCGTCGATCAGGCCGTTCCAGCCGCCGATGAACGACTCGACTTCGATCGCGGCGACGGCAATGCCCTCCTCGCGAAGCTCCTTCTCCAGTTTTCCCGCCAGGTGGTCTTTCCCGCGCCCGACCTTCCGTCGATCGCGACTATGAAGATCGCCGCGCCGCCGCCGAGCCCGTCGTCGCCGAGCCCGTCGTCGCCGAACCCGCTCGTCGCCGAACCCGCCGCCGCCGAGCCCGTCGGCGTTCCCGAAGCTCGCTCTTTGCTCCGCCTGCATCTGCCCGCCCGTCTCGCGTTCGTCTGTCAGCGAGCGAATGAAGCGAGGGCGCGATCCGCCGACGAGACTCTGTACGGGATTGCTCCGGGCATGTCGGCGTTCCTTTCTTTGGGATCGATCTTTGACGTTCCACACAATTACGTAGAGGCTTACCTTACTTAAAGATATCCCTTGTGCATATGTCACAACACACGCCCCTTGCGGAAAGCGGAATCCGACCGTGCGGACGTTCCCCGCGTCGTCATCGTCGAGGCGGTTTCGCCGGAATTTCTGCAGCGCGCAGCCTCAAAAAGGCGAAGGTCCGCATTACGCCCATCGAGGCAAGAATCCCTATTCGACCTTCCAGCTGCCCTCTATCAGGTGGCGACCCTCCACTGTGAACGGGGACATCACGTACTATCTGCGCGCGATCCAGGCGGGGCAAAAGAACCTGAGGGTCGAACTGGGCGAGGTCACCGCCATGACCATTCGGCCAGGACGGTCACGGTCGACGGCGCGAACGCCATCCCGTAGCGACTCACCGATTGTGGCGACCGGCGTGGCCGCCAACTATTTCGGGATTCCCGGCGCGCGGGAGAATGCGCTGCCGCCTCTACACCCGCGCGGGCATGCGCTCGATGTGCGCGATCGAATTCAGGGTTTCTCGACGCCACGGCCAAACGCCCGCGCGAAGATCCGAATGGTCGTCGTTGGCGGCGGCCCACTGGCGTCGAGACCGCCGGTGCGCTCGCGGAAATGCGGAACAAAGACGTTCCCGTGCTTTTCCCGGAAATCGGGGCCGACGGGATCGAGGTTGTCCTCTATCGACATGGCTGACCGCCTGCTCGGGCCGTCTCGACCCCAAGTCGTCCGAATACACGAAGAGGGCGCTTTGAAAGGCGCGGCGTCAAGCTGATGTGTTTCCGGACCGCGGTCAAAGAAGTGCGCAAGGACGACGCCTCATCGCCCCCGTCGGCGGCGGGGACGATGACCTTCGAGGCCGCGCGTCGTCCCGTGGGCTTCCGGCGTGGGAGTGCCCGAGGCGGTGAACTCGTGGCCTTCCGCAGAACCCGCCTGGGGGCGCATACTTGTCGATGACCGGCTCCGGGCAGTGGGTTTCCCCAATGTCTTTGCGGCGGGCGACGTCGCCTCGATAGGGGAGCGCGGGCTGCCCCAGCTCGCCCAGCCGGCTGGCAGACGGGCAGGCACATCGGCAGGCACATCCGCGCCGACCTCGGCGAGAGAGAAAGATCCGGGCGCTTCAAGTACAAGGATCTCGGCATCATGGCGACGATCGGGCGAGCCGCGGCCGTGGCAGAGATCAAGCATTTCCCTCGGATGAAGGGCTTCCGGGATGGATGACGTGGAACATGGTTCACATTGCCACCCCCTGCGGAGGCCGAAACAGGTTGGCGTCCATGGTCAACCTCGGACGAAGTACGTCAGCATGGCGCAGAGAGCCACTCGTTGATCGTCGGCGACATCTCCGACGTTTCCAAGGTCGCGGGAACCGAAGGAAAGCCACTCTTCCGTCGCGCGGTCTTTTGCGTTAGAAGGCCTTCCGTCTTCGCGTCAGGGGCGCTCCGCCCTGGATTTGCGGAGGGCGCTGGGGCGGCTGCATCCCTGCGAGAGGTTCTCACGCGCAGTCGTCAGTCGCTGGAGGCCCCGGCCTCTTGGGCGTCGATCGTCTCCCCGCAGCTCGGCCAGCTCGACCATGTCAGAGGCAGCCCCAAAAAGTGCACCCTCTCGGTTCGACGGCGTTGCGAATCGAGGCCGTCGTCGATCTCGACCGTCAGTCTGGTTGGTCCGTACCCTTGGATGAAGTAGGCGAATTCCGTCCCGAAAGCTCTTCCGCCTTGGGGTGGGTTTCCAGCCGCTCCAGCAGGGTCCTGGCCGCGGCGCCTCATCGTTTCCGTGTAAACGGGCGAGCGGAGGACTATAACGTCGGCAGCGAGCATCTTCTCCAGAACGACGTCGAACCTCGTCGTCGTCGAAGCTCTGGCCGAAAAAGCCTATGCGGTAATCGACGAGGTGGATCTGTTCGCTTTCGAGGCCCTCGAGCAGGGCCGTTCCGCATCTCGACCGTGGATCCGTCTGGCGCTGGCGTTGATGAAAAAGATATCTTTCTGGCATTCCGTCCTCCTTCGACTCTATTGCAAGTCTTTTGCCCGCTGCGGGTCTTTTCTGCCGGTTGCAAAGTTCAACGGCTGGCCCGCGGATGCTGCCTCCTCTCGCGCAAAATTGATTTCCTCTCAATCTCAAGAGAGTGCGGCCTTCGAGCGGACCGGCCCGCGTGCGGCGGCTGAAGCGTCCTAGTCGGGTTAAAGCGTCTGCGGCGTCTCTTCAGGGACGGCAGTGTACTGCGCGAGACGCCTGTGTCCGGCATGGGCTATGCGGCGAGGAGGGCGCGGGGCGGCGACGGCCATTTGGCGGCCGCCGGAGCAAAGCCGATGCCGCCAATGCCCTCAAAGTCGCTTTCTTCTCGGAATCGCAGCCTGTGCGGCAGGCTGAGGTGTCTCCGCTGTAAGCACCGCCTGGTCTGCCGCGCTTACGTGAGAGATCTATAATCCGTATTGGATCGGAGAAATTGAGAATCCACTCTGGATTGGGACAGACGGCGATCGAGGGTCTGTGCCAGGTCTGGAGACCGAGGAGCCGTTTCAGTCCAGTGAGTGCGTCCGACGCCCGGGCGGCCGAGGGCTGCTTCCGGTTCGTAGGAGCGAGCGAGCTTTCAGAGGGCTCATGGCAAGGTTGGCGACGTACGTTTCGGGCGCCGGGGGATCGACGACGATCGTGGCCTTCCACGGCGTGACCGACAACGGGCCGTCCTTGGCGGGAATTGACCAGAGGTGGAACGGCGAGCGCCGAGTGGTCCTCGTCGATTCGCTTGGCCACGGGCTTTCTCCACGGCTGACGGATGCCGAGCTGGCCGATCCTCTCGGCGCGAGCGTCGAGGCTGCCATCGACGTCCTCGAAGAAGAGACGGCGCATGTCGCTTCCGGGAAGGCCGTGATCCTTGGACGATTCGATGGGGCGCCATTGCGACTGCGGCGGCTGCGGCGCGCCCCGACCTCGCTGAGGCCCTCGTGCTCGAGGATCCGGCGTGGCTCACCGAGGAGCAGGCTGCCGCATACAAGGCCGGAGCGCAGGCCGAAATCGTTCGTTTGGACCGAATCGCGGCCAATCCCGCCGAGGCCGTGAAGCAGGCCGTCAACGACCGCCCGAGCCGCGCCGTCGGCGAGCTGGGGCGTGGGCCGTCGCCAAAGGACAGGTTGACCGCGCACTCGTCGCAGCAGGGGTCGTGGGGCCGACGGTTCCGCGCACGCAACTGGCCGAGGAGATCGCCGTTCCCTGCCTATTGTTGACTGGTGATCAGCCGGGCGCGCTTTTCACCGAAGAGGAAATCGCCTCGATTCTGGCCGTCGGCAATCCCCTTCTCAGGGCGACGACGGTCGCGGGTGCGGGCCACTGCATCCGCCGCGACCAACCGGAGGCGTTCTATCGGGCTGTCGAAGCCTTCCTGGGCGACCTGCCGAGTTTGGGAGCGTAACCTGCCAGTTTTGGAGGCGCAAGCCGTGAGAAACCCGGCGAGGCAAGCTCGCCGACCGCGAGAATGAGCCGGTCATCCTGGAAGGAGTGAAGGGGGCGGGACATCGTCGTTTCCGCCCCTTCACTCTTCCCTTTCAGTCGCCAGCAGGCAAACCGCTAGTTGACGCTCGACTTTCGAGGGTGCCTCGACCTCCGCTGGGATGCCGTCTGCGCCACGTCACACTGAGCTGACTTTGTCGCCGACCTCTCTTCTTTTGAACGGTTTTGGCGAGCTCGACGAGTCCTCGACGGCCTTGCCTTCGATCGCCGTGATGACGTCGCCCTTCACAATCCGGCTTTCTCAGCGCCAGAGCCCTTGACCAGGCCGGTGACCTGTTCCCGACACCCCGGCGGGCGCCTCAGGAAGGTTCGGATCCCGCTGAGGGTCCTGGCCGTCTTGATTTGCCTTGCCGATCGACTTGACCGACACACATAGGGCCGCGTTGCGCGCCGATGACATTCCGTCGTCGGCTCTCCGTTGCGGATCTCCTTCACGGTCTCCGCGACCTTCGAGATGGGAATGGCGTAGCCGTTGATCTCCTCGGATGTCTCGTGCCTGTCGAAGCGGCGGTGTTGATTCCACCACTGGTTCTCGCGCGTTCTGCGCGGCGCCGGAGTATCCCGAAACCACGTCGGCGTCGGTCTGGATCAACCCGCGGTCAGCTTGTTCTGCCTCGTTGTTCGAAGCGCTTTGAGCAGTGATCGAGCGATTGAGCGCCGTGACCGTGCCCTGAAGCTGGTCAGGTACCCCTGGCCATGGCCGTTGCCGACGGCGTATACCGTGTCGCCCGAGTCCGCGGCCTTCTTCGCGATCGAAGCGGCCTTGAGGATTCTTCGACGGATTCTGTGATCTTCTGGACACGGCACATCCTGCGCGGGCGTTGTGCCCGACGACCTCGGCCTTGTACTGGTCATTCGTGTTCGGGTCGGTGACCGTGACCGTCGTAGAGGCTTGAACCACGTGATAGTTCGTCACAACGATGCCTGACTTGTCGACGACGACTCCCGTTCCGGCGCCTTCGCCGCCATTGAGCTCGGAGTTCACGAGGACGACGCCGGGGGCGGGTTTACGCGCTTTCGCTGGCTGCGCCGCTGGTGCCCCTCGCCCGTGCCAGTCTACGGGCGCCTGCCGAGACTTGACCACCGGAGGTGCTGCGTCTCAGGGCGGTTCGGCTGGACGGACTGGGCGTTCGACTGGTTCTCGCGGTTCTCGATCGCCATTCCCGCGAGGCCTCCCAGGACTCCGCCCAGAACCACTCCGGCCAGCGTGGAGGCCACAAGCGCCGCCGTGGACCACGTGGCGTTTGCGCTTCGGGCGACGCCGGGCGACAGCGCGTTCGGGTGTCCGCCCATTGACTGCTGGGCGGAAAAGTCGCGAACTGCTGTCCGAAAGCGCGTTGCCGTCCGCGCTTTGCCCGGAAAAGCCGGCCTGGGCACCTGAGCGGGCAGACCTTCTGTCAGCCAGCAGGCCCCCCGTGGCCTGGCCTGAAGATCGGTTCGCCGAGCCGGGCCGAGGGTTCAGGCGGTCGGTGCCTTGGCGCTCCTGATAGTCCCGCAGGCGCGGAAACGCAGGAACAGCCGATTCCGATGCCGACGAATCCTCATCCCGGTACGCCGGCCTTTGGCGCGCCGCCCCGAAGCCGTCCGCCGCATAGCGCGAGGGATTGGAGTCAGTTCGGCATTCTGGGGGCGGAACTGTCCCTCGGCGTCCTTCTCGCGCAATGCGTCCTCCTAGAGGATGCGTTCTCTGTATGTCATGAATAAGTTAACTGCCGACAACATGGGGCTGCCGGAACGTTTCCTGGGAAAATCCAGTGACTGATCCTGTGAGTTTTGCCTTTCGGCGGTCTCGTGCGGTTCCGCCTCGCGAATTTCCGCGGTCACTGACAACGGTGTCGCTGGTCGAGCTTGCCGCTGAGACTGGTTTTCACACGCATCGTCGGATATTGCGATCGACTCGGCCTGCGCACCTTGGAATCGATGTAGTACCGCGCATTCATGCCCAGGGTTTGGCCCGTCTTGGGGTTGACGGTCGGCCCGCCGGAGTATCCGGGAACCATGTGGCAGCTCACCAGGAAGGACATGCCGTCGTGGGTGAAGTTGTCGATCGTCGTCGTCCCCCGGTTGCGGGCGACTCCCGTTTGCACGTGGCCCGAGGCGGCCGTGGCCCGGCTTTCGAATCTGGAGAAAGCCGAACATGACCGCCGGATCGCCGGGGGCGGGGGACTTGGCCGCCGGCGTGATCGGCGTGAGCGGGGGAAGGCCGTCGACTTTGAGGATGGCGACGTCTGTCAGCGGGCTGTAGCCGATCAAACGGGCGGAATGCGCTCCCTTTCTCGGGAATGTAGACCGAGAAAGTGGGCGAAAGGTGATTGACGATATGGTAATTCGTCGCAATGATCCCTGACTGATCGAGAATCATTGCGGCGCCCGCATCGTTTCGCGTCCGTAAGTCGTTGCTATTCGAGCGAGGCCCGCAATGCCGTTGGTCGGCGTGAGTCGGCTCGGGGACGTGGGCTGGTAGTAGTTGGGCGTCTTGCGGGCCGTGGGGAGCGGGCGGCCCCTTTGCGGCCGAAGGGTGGCTGTGAGACCCGGTGGACCGATTGACGACCGACTCGACCTTCGGACTTGCCGACGATTGCGAGAACGCTGTGGTAAGCCCCACAAGGCCGATGGCAATGAGCGCAAAGACGCAGAATATCGCCGCGGCTATCGACGAGCGAGGAGACTGAACGTCCTCTTCCGGCCGAAGGTTGGCGTTTGTCAGCCACGATGGCGCTGTCGCCCCCTCCTGCAGCCTCCTGCGGCTCAGCGCATGGCGCGTCGTTCGTCTCATCTGAGTGTTCTGTCCTTTGTCCGTTACATGTCCTCTCAACACTATAGCCTCCAAAGGCGACGCAACGCTGCCTGGTGATGGTTGTCATCTCTGCCCGAGAGGCGAAAATTTAAAAAGGGGCGAAAGGGCGCCGCAGCGATGTCGCTCGCGGCCCTTTGCTCAACAACCCGCCTGTCAGCCGGAGGCTCTGCTTGCCGGCTTGCCTCCGTCCGTCTTTGTCAGCCTGCCGGCGTTTGTCCCTCCGGAGCCGTCTGTCCCGCCCGAGCTCTGCCCATCGGTTCCTGAGACTGGCTCGAATCCTGCTGGCCGTCCTGACCCCTTTCTGCTGTTGGTTTTGCTTGTTCTTGGTGGCGTTCTTCCCCATTTCGAAGATTTCTTGCCGCTGGATCCCTGGTTGCCCGAACCCTGCTGATCGCCTCCCTGCCCGTCCGACGGCGGCTGAGGGCTCCGCCGCCGCCCGGCGGTTGTGCATGTCGCCCGACGGCGGCTGGGCCTGCCGTTTCCGGCTTTGCCTGTGCCCGAATTCCATCTGCTGTTGCCGTGCGACGGATCGTCGGTCAAGGCGTTCACTCGCCATCGTCGCGCCTCCGATGACGATTCCAGCGACGCCGGCCGCGGCCAGCGCCCCTCGTCGGCCATCGACGCTTCGCCTTTTTCTTCTCGCCGACGGCTGCCGCGGATGAGCCTGCGGCTGGCCGAATCCGTGCGGTCGGCGCCCGCCTCCGACCGGCGTCGCTTCGGCGGCCGAGGCGACGCCGTCGCGATTGATGCATCGTCCGCCTCCGTCGCCCTCGGCGCCTGCTTTGCTTCCGGCGCGCTCGAGGGGTCGAGGAGCCGAACGGCCGCTGGCCCCCGTCGGCCTGTGGGCCTCAAAAATCCGCAGAATTCGTGCGGTTGTCCTTGTCGCTCACATTCTCCTCCAAAGAGACTGTCTTGTTTTTGACATGACTATTCAAGTGGAGTTTTCGTGGCGTTTTATGACGAGTTTTCCTGTGAATTATTTGTGTGACGTCTTTGTGGATGGCAGGCGTTCGATTTCCGGAACGGGCGTCAGATCCAGCTGGGCAGCCACATATGCAACTTCTCCAGAAGCTGTGCGGATGTTCTGCCCCGTCCACAGGGTACCAGAACGCGGCCGCGGCGACTACGAGGCCGCAACCAGGCCGACGAAAAAGACCCCTGTCATGCGCTTGGCGGGCGGTTCACCCACTGCTTTTTGCGGCGGGCTGCGATGGGCGGCACATTCGGGTTCGGCGATGGAACTCGGGCGGCGCAGCGGCATCGGCGAATAGGGCCGGGCGCATGCCAGCGCGCGCCGGTTTCGGTCGCGTTCGCCCTCGCCTGCGTCCGGCGCAACCGACTGTCTCGTCGCGCTCGAGTGCGGCGTCGCCGCATCAGAAGGGGTCGCTTCCGTGCTCGGGGTCGGCACAGGCATGTTCGGCGGGCACGGTTGCGTCTGTAGAATCGTCCGCCGTGTTCGGGGCGGGCGTTGACGAGGGCAGGCAAGCCGGCAAGGCCGAATCGTCCGCCGTGTTCGGGAAGCGGGCGCAGGCGCGCCTGGAAAATGCTGTGCAGCCGCTCCGGAGAACGTCGACGTCGCATTTGGGGCCTGGGAGCCCCGGAGGAGACTGGGAAACCGCGCTCGGCGACAAGGGCTCGTCGCTGAAGCGGACGGCGATGGCATTGCGGGTTGGGAGCGCACGCCCTTGGGGCGGGGAACGTTCTGCCGCCAAACGGGGCGGGCGGGACTCGGACTAAGCCAAAGGACAGGCGAGGCTGCCCGGGTGCGCCCGTCCGACGATCTGGGCGGCCGCCGACGGCGAAGGTCAGCGCCAAAACGACGTAGGGGCAGGAATGCAGCGGCGTAGAACTGGAAAATTGTGCGGTTCGTGTAGGAGATCCAGGGAAGCCACATTGCGCCGTACCCCGCGAGTATCGCCCACGCTCTCCAGTCCTTGTGCCTAAACGCGGCTAGGATGACGACGATGAGCGCCACAAGCCCAAGCCACCACACCGCCACGTTGCCGATGGACGCTATCGCCTCCACGCACGACTGCGCTCGCACTTGTTGGAGGCCTTGTCGGTAAGCCAATAGAACGAGACAGGACGGCGCTGGATGATCCAGTCCCATCTGGGACTGGTAATCATGATGGGACGACAGCGTGTGGTGAAAGTGCCACATGTCCTTGTGGTAGAGGATGAAAGAGTTGACGGCGTCGGGGGCCCCGGTCAGCGGGAGGCCTTCGCCGCGTTTGACGGCCTCCTTCGCCAAGTCATGGCCCCACGAGCGGGAGTCTGCAAACCAGGGGATCCACGCTGCGAGAGAAGGCCGCCGCTGCCGCCGGAACCATCGCGAAAAGGCCGGCAGTCCGTCTCTGAACACTCCGCGCCGAACCACGCCGAACGCCGGCGATGCGGCGCGCCGAAAGGCTCCATGCAAAGCGCGAGGCCGAAGACGGCGACCGCGTAAATGGCCGACCATTTCACGCCTCCCGCAAGGCCGAGAAAAATGCCTGCCGCGAAAAGCCACGGGCGTCCGATGACGCGAGGCCCGCAGGGATCCGCCGGAACGCGAGGCGCCCCCGGCGCTCCCGATGGAGAGCGGAATTCTCCATAGGCCACCCGTTTGGCGAGCTACCGCAGTGCTCGTCGAGTCGAGCAAAGCCCAAAAGCCCAGAAGCACAGAAATAGGCCAAAATGTTGTCAGATTCCCGTGCGCGACATGACGATTCCCCATGCCGTCGAGCGCCATTGCGATGCCTGCGAATCCGGCCAGAAGAGGAGCGGAACATGCGCATCGCTATTCGGGCGACGAGGATCACCGCGCACACGCCCACAATTGCGGTGGAAAAACGCCAGCCGACGCCGTTGTCCGATCCGAACAACCATTGGCCCGCAGCCATGATCCATTGCCCAGCGGCGGGTGGACGACCCCTGTCGGCGTTGTCCTTCAAAGCGGAATAGTCGCCTTGAGGAAGAGGCTCGTTCGCCTTCTCCGCTCCTCCCACGCGCCTTTCCGTATCCCTTGCGCAGCAAGGAGAAAAGGCGCCCTTGACTGTAGTAGGTTTCGTCGAAGACGATCGCGTGGGTGGTTGAAGATTCGAAAAGCGTGTGACGAAGGCGACGAGGGCCCGCGATTGCGGCGGCGACCCAGCCCTGTCTGCGGGTTTTGACGGGGCTTCACGCCCGACAGAAGGCCCAGCCTTTCCCGAAGATTGTTTTCGCAGGCTTCGGCGTCCTTTGCCTCAGAGGCGTGCCGGGATTTCTCGGGGTCGGGGCCCAGGGCGCCATTTCTGCTCGGCAGCCGGCGGGCGCTGTGCGGGGTGGGTTTTGCCCGGGCCGTTTTCGCCCTGCTGGGTGCTCGGGGTCGTGTCCTCGCTCACGGGGTGAGTCTACAGGCGACTCAGCCTGTGTCGGATGCGTTTGCAGATAGTTGTGCCCACGGGATCAGTGAAATAGTTACGCGATGAGACCAACGATAGTTTTGGCTGCGACGCCGATCGGCAACGACGAGGACGCGTCGGCTCGCCTGCGCAGCGAGCTTGAGAGGGCCGACGTCGTCGCCGCCGAGGACACCCGGCGCCTCCTCAATCTCGCCAGTCGGCTCGGCGTCGCGATCCGTGGACGGGTCCTCTCGTTCCACGAGCACAACGAGGCCGGTCGGGCTCCCGTTCTCCTTGACCTTGCGCGCGAGGGGAAGCGAGTCGTGGTCGTGAGCGACGCCGGCATGCCTTCGGTTTCCGACCCCGGATACAGGCTCGTGGCGCTCGCCGCGTTCGGCGCCGACGTCGAGTGAGTTCGGGGCCGTCCGCCGTGCTGGCGGCTTTGGCCGTTTCGGGGCTGGCCACGGACCGGTTCTGCTTCGAGGGCTTTCTGCCTCGCAAAGCCGGCGAGCTGGCCGCGGCGATCCGGGGGCTCGGGTCTGAGGCGCGCACGATGGTCTTCTGAGTCCCCGCGGCGTCTGGGCGCCGCCCTGCGCCGCGATGCGCGAAAAGTTCAGCTCGGACAGGCCCGCATGCGTGTGCAGGGAGCTGACGAAGGTCCATCAGGAGGTCGCGCGAGTTCGCTGGGGAGCTCGCCGAGCGTTTTTTCGGAGAGTTCTCAGCGAGATCGCCGTCGTCGTCGCGGTGCGCCTCGGAAGGAGACGGATGTCGAAGCGTCGGTCGCCGAGGTTCTCGCCTCGCGGACGCCGGTCTCCCGGCTCAGGACGCCGCCGCCCGTCGCCGCCGCGTCGGGCCGCGAAAGAAAGACTCTGCGCGACGCCGCGGCTGCGGCGCCGCCGTCTGATCCGGCCAGGGCTCGACCCCTTGGCCTCTCGATTTCGCCGGGGCTCTCCGGCCCGGCTTGCGTCTTCGACTTTTCGGCGAATGCGGTTCCCCTCGATTGCAGACGGCCGTCTGGGCGCTTTCGAACAGTGCCAAGGCCTCCTTGCAATTACACCATTAATCTTTGCGGAAAGACTTTCACAAAGCAAGGCAGTCAGGTTATCCTTACTTTTGTCGCTTCTTTTCGTGGAGGTACCTTGAACCGAATCTGTCGCTCTTCCCGGGCCGCGCGTCGGTCGATCAAAGAGGTCTGGGATGCCCGCAAACGCTCGATGCGCCCATCGGCTTCTGAACAGCGCCGGCCGAGGCGATGCTGGTGGCTTACCGCGAAGAGCCGGCGATCAATCTGACGGCCGTCGCGCACGGCATTGCGGCGGACAGGAGCCTGGTCGTCGCCGCCGCCGATCCCATGCTCATCGGGTCCTCGCAAGCCGCGACGTCGACGCGATGGACGTTCGCGTGTCGATAGAAAGGAATCGCCCGATCCGACGGTTGAAATCGTGGCGTCTGGTGCATTTCCTGGGAACCGCGCGATGGCTCCCCCTCGAGGAGACGACGAGGCCGTTGCCGCGGGAGTGCTTCGACCGCGTCGCCGCGATCGCTTCGCCCCGGGGCTGCCTCGCCGTCGTGTCGATGGAGCGGGTGCTGCTCCACGACGCGGCCGGAGTGACGCCGGTCTCCTGGGAAGAGGTGTGCCGCCAAGGCTGCGAGGCCGAGGCCCGGAAGCCGCAGGCGGGGCGATCTGTTCGCCGACAGTTTCAGTGAGCTCCTCGCGGTTTGCACGTTCGCTTTCACTCTTTTCGGGTGCGACTCCGTCAATGAGTTGTTCGGCGCGGTCATGACTTGGCATCGTGCCGGGGGCGCTGCTTGCGCGCCAACCCGTGCGGATCAGCTGCGAGCACGTGCAGACCGCGGTTCTCTGCGTCGACATCGACAGGACGGGCTTGACGCTCATGCGCGTCAGCCGCGACGAGGCCGTGACCGCCTTCGTCCCCTTCGCGGCCCCGAGTCGTCGGAGGCGGCGAACTCGCCCGTGAGATCGGGCGCCTTTAATAGACTTGGCTCCTGACGCTTAGCGGATCCAGCGTCAGAAGCCAAAGAAAATGCGGGGACCCCGAGTGCGCGGTCCCCGCATCGTTCGACTTTGACGGAGCGTGTGCCGACGGGCGCGTCGCTGTCGGCGGCTACCGGGCCTCGAGGCCGCGCAGGCGGCGTCGGCGGTGACGTCGATGGACGCCGCCGTGCATGCACAGGTCGGGATTGTGAACACTCGAGGGCGCTGGCATGCGCCGACGAGGCCCGTTCGCGGCAACCGAACGGCGGGCGTCAGAGCTTGGCAAAGGTCGCGCAGCCGCGCTCACCATCGTCATTGCGACTGGCAGCCGCCGTTGTTGAAGGGCATGCGGTTGCCGCACGTGGAAATCGGTGTCTGGGCCATGATGAACCTCTTTCGGGTAGAAGACGGCGAAGCGGCTCGATCGCCGTACGAAAGCGACACCTTCAATCTGTGCCCGTTCGGCGGCGGCGAACTAGGAAGGAAGGCCACCTCACCGTTGCTGTTCTGAGTTTTGCCAGGCTGCCCTAACTGGCGATTTCTGCCTGTGCCGTTTTGCGCATACAATACAGTTTCGGATGCCGATTTTAGCCGCGAGAGAGAGGTTACGTTAAACGTCACATTCTCTAGCCTTTTCGCGGCGAGCTTGCGGATAAATAGACGGCCGAGCCCTTGCGGTCAGGCTTCTCTCCAGCGAGCGCAGACCGTTCTTGTTGCCGTCAGGCGGCGTCGAACAGGCAGCGTCACAAGGCGTGGTCGGCACCCGCATCGCGTTCGACGGCGCCGTGAAGTGCCTGCAGCAAGAAAGATCCGGATGGCCGTTTGCCGCCAGCGAGCTCCGCCTCTGCCATCATCTCGCGTCGTTAGGATAATCGCGAAAACCGCTGTTTGGGCGGGAGATATCGAGGCCGTTGCAGTGCGCGCAGGGCGGCGCTGTTTGTCCTTGGCCATGACGTCGGCCCAGTTTTCCCCGGAGACGACGACGTCGTGCCGGAATCAACGAAATCCTGGACCAGCGGCGGCGCAGAACTGCTAAAGCCGCCGTGAAGAGCTCGACTTTAAGGACGTATGCGGTAACTGCGGTCAGATCGTCGACGACCTGGTTGACGACGTAATACTTCTCGACCTCTCCGAGAGCGCGGCTCTGTGCGTTCGGCGTAGGCTGAGCGTTTGCCGCATACGACGACGCCAGAGCTCCCTCCTGCCAAGGCTGCGGGAGCGATCACGATGTCGGCAACCACCGGTTAGCCAGCGTTGACAGGCGCACTTCTCGCCCATACACTGGCAAACTTCCGTTCCGCGATGATCGGCATTCCCGCGGTTCTTGCGAGAACGCTCGCGGCGAGGGTGGCAGTAACGCGCTGGCGAGGCAACGATGCCGCTCGCGCAACTAAAGCGGCCAAAGTCATCGGGGTCGACATACTCGTCAAGGAGGGTTCCGTCCTGTCGCATACGACGAGGCGAGCCGCGGGCCAGCTCAACTGCCTCGGAGAAAGCGGAGCCGGGCTCGGCGCGGAGCCCAGCGGACTCCGGGTGCGGTGCGTGCGTTTCCATCGGTTTGTCGTTTGTGTCGGAGGGGGCGTGATGTCGGAAAAAGTCGAAGTCGGCCTCGTCGGCGTCGTCGGAGAAGTCAATCTCCTCGTGATATCGATGTCAGAAGTCATCGAGGTCGTCGTCACCTCATGAAAACTCAGCCAGCGCCCAGCCAGCCGTAGGCGGCAAGATCAGGTTCCTCGTCATCTTCGTCCGGTCGCCGTACTGATCGCCGCCGTCGGGATGCGGACCGCCGCCGCAGAATTCGCTTCTTCGCCGAACGCATCGGCGTCGTCCGCGTACGCTCCGTCGGCATCAGAACCGTAGAACTCCATATCCGCCCCGCCGATCGCGCCTGCGGACACGTCGTCGCCCGGGAATCAGGGCGTCTTCGTCCCCTCCTCGTAAAACCGAAGGCGCCGCAAAGCCTGCTCGACCCGGCTGACCATCTCCGTGCGCGCGGCGACGCCAGGCTCCTCATGACAGGCGGTCAAATCGGACAAGACGCGCGTGGGCCATCCGGCTTTCAACGCGTCGAGGCGGTTTCCTTCACGCAGTGATTCGGCTATTCCGACCGCGTCGACCTCCTCGACCTCGCCGGCGCGAAGGATCTCCTCGAGAAGCGGCCGTCGACGTCGCAACCCCTCAGCGAATAGGCCTCATACTCGCCTTTCTTCACGGGCGTCGATCGGCAGAGAGGCGACGGCCTCATCGAAGCTCGGCCTCGGCCGTTCCGCGAGTGCATGCAGGGGCCATGTCGATGAATCGGCTCCTCCGAAAGTGCAGACCCGGGTTGACATGCCAGTCCTGGTGGTGACGATCATCGCGTACTCGTCGGCATTCTCCGTGACAAAGTCTGCGATCCTCTCGGCCGTCGCGTTTCCTCCTCGACGGCCAGCGCCCCACCCGCCAGAACGTCGGCTGGACGTCTCGACGATGATGGTGCCGTGTCTTGGCCATGTTCTTCGCCAATCCCCGTCGCGCCTAAAGACAAGCGCTTTTCCATTGAGTGCAAAGCCCGCTTCCGGTCTGCGCCAGCAGATGGGCGTTTTCAGGGCGGGCATCGGGCGGGCGCGCCGCCCCTTCCTCCAGGCCGAGCGCGCCGACGCCCAAACGAATCGGATCAAGCATGCCGGATTGAGTCCGACGTCGGCAATCGCGTCCTATTAGCGCGGAAGATAGACCGAAGCCCCGCGGCGACGCCAATCTTATGTCTATATCGCATATTCTCTCTGCAGTTGCGTGGCCTTACGCCAGCCCGCCATCAGCCACGTCGCGGGTTTGCGGAGTCCCTCGGACGTCTTTTCCGGTACATGCGAATGCGCGGCGAAGTGTATCGCGGTCTCGAGACGGACGCCTCGATCCTCGTCGCGGCCGGGCCGAGCCAGACTCCGAAGCAGCTCGCCGATGAGAACAACAGGATCATCGTCGAGGACCTTGGCCTCGGCACATCTACGACCTCTTCACCAGGACCACCTCCGTCAACCACGACGCGTGGTTAAACATATTCGAGGTTTGCCCGCGACAACGGTACATGATCGTCCAACAGCAGTATGGCCATCGACCGGTGACCGACACCCTTCGACCGCTACATTGAGGCACATGCCCCATATGCGGCAGCGAAGGCGCTCGCGGCGACCAGTGCGACGTCTGCGGGAACCAGCTCGACCCCCAGGACCTCATCGACGCCGTTTCCAGGGTTTCCGGGCAGGATCCGAGGTTTGAAGTCACCGACCACTATTTCCTCGACGTTCCCGCGTTGGCGGAGAAGCTGGGGGAGTGGCTCGACGACGTCGAAGCCACCGGCGAATGGCGCCCGAACGTCATCGTCTTCTCCAAGCACCTCCTGGAAGACGTGCGCCCGCGGGCGATGACCCGCGACATTTCGTGGGGGCCACCGGTTCCGGGATGGGAAGACCAGCCGAACAAGCGGCTGTACGTCTGGTTCGACGCCGTCATCGGCTATCTTTCCGCTTCCGTCGAATGGGCGCGCCGCCGTGCCGCGGCAGGGGAGGGAACCGCCGAGGACTGGCGCAAGTGGTGGAACGACCCCGAGGCGCTTTCGTACCGCTACTTGCTGGGCAAAAGACAATATCGTTTTCCATTCCCAGATCTGGCCGGCTGAGCTGCTCGATACACAGCGAGGGCTCGCGCGGCGGCAAACCGAAAGCTCGGACGCCTCAATCTGCCGACCCAGTGGTCGCCTCCGAGTTCTCACGATGGAGGAGAAGTTCTCCTCGTCAAAGAACGTGGTCATCTACGTGCGCGATGTGCCTCCCGATATCCAGCCCGACGCCCTGCGCTGCTTCATTTCCATAGCCGTGCCCGAGACGCGCAGACGCCGACTTTCACGTGGGCCGGTTCGTGCGGCGCAACAATTCCGGAGCTCGTGGCCGGCTGGGGCAACCTCGTCAACCGCGCGGCCGCGATGATCGCCAGAACCGGCGAGATTCCGGAGCCCGGAGGGCTGGAGGATTGACGCCGAGCTGTGCTCGACGCGGTGCGCAACGGCTGCGACCGTCGGCGAAAGCATCGCCAACCACAGCCAGCGCGCGGCTTTGACCGAAATCATGCGGCTCGTCGGCGAGGCCAACGCCTATGCCGCGAAGACGGAGCCATTCAAACTCAAAGGCGTCGAACAGCGTGAGCGCCTGGCTGCCGTTGCTCCCACACGCTGGCGCAAGCGGTGCGGGACTCCAGCACGATGATGTCAGTGTTCTTGCCGCATTCCTCGAATGCGATCGACCGAGTTTTCGGGAGGCGACGGCGACCTCGCCCCATGCGTCTCGAAGAGGCCGAGGACTCGACGGGAGGCGATCCCTACCCGATTATCGCCGGCGACTACTCGCCCGTCCGCCCCCTGGCGCCAGCGAGGTCGTCCCGCAGGGACGCCGTGGCGAAACCGACGCCGGTGTTCCTGCAAACTCGATGAAAAGCCGTGGTCGCGGAGGCTTGAGCGCTTGGGGATCGAGGCGTGAGGAACCTCATGGGCGGCAATCGCGAAGCGGAGAACCTACCCGGATGTGCCGAGCGCTTGGCCTCGACCATCGTCGACAATCACACCCACCTGCCGGTTGCGGAGACAGGGACTATGCGGCGCTGTCCTTCGACGTCGCGTCGGGGGTCGAGGAAGGCGCCGACGAGGACCGTCAAGGGAGCATTCCTGGCATGTCGCCAGGATGGGCGGCGGGCGTTCGATGCGCCATCACCTGCGGCTGCGACGTCCCGACCCTTCAGCCGACCGTCGCACTCGCCGAGCGTTGGCCGAGCCTGTCCGCGGCAATCGGCATCCACCCCACTGAGCGCCCCTTCATCGCGGAATAACTGAAGAAATCGCCGGACGGCACGGCCCACGGCCTCGATCCTGGCACCGCGACGCTTTCGCTGGAAGACGCCGTGGCCGAGGTTGCGGCGTTGGCCGTCAGCCCTGTCGTCGTCGTCGCCATCGGCGAGACCGGCTTGGATTTTTATCGGACGGCCGCCGCTGGGAGGCAGGCGCAGGAAGAGGCCTTTCGCATGCACATCGAGCTTGCGAAGGACCTCGATCTGCCGATGCAGATCCACGATCGCGAGGCCCACGCCGAGTGCATGCGGGTCCTTCGTGAATGCGGCGCCGAACGAACGGTTTTCATTGTTTCTCCGGGGACGGGGAGATGGCCGAGGCGTGCGCGGAGAATGGCTGCAGCACGCAAGTTTCGCTCGGCCCGATCAGCTATCCGGCGAACGAGTTTGCGCGAGGCGTTCATGGCACGCTGCCGGAGGAACTCATCTTGGTCGAAACCGACGCGCCCTACCTTGCCCCCGTGCCTTGGAGAGGCCACCCGAATGCGCTACTCCGCCTATACGGCCTCGTTCATGGCCGACCTGCGGGGCGTCGACGAGACTTCTTGGTGTGAGGGCCCTGGATCGCAACGCGCGGCGGGTGTACGGAGTCTGAACGCCCGGCAGCGCCTTGCCCTACGCTTTAGACCGCCCGAGGCCATCGCTTGCCCTGCGCCCACACGGTTCGCCAGAGGGGATTCGAGGTCGTCCGCCCATCCGTATGTCGCGTTGCTCTCGCCAGTGCTCGACGCCGAATAGACGAGCGCCGCCGAGACATTGTCCACAAAGCCGGGGCCCACAGAGCGTTTTGCCCGAGCGCCGCCACTATGCCGAAGGAGGCGAGGTCGACGATCCGTCTGCAGCGATGACCGCGCCGCTCCGGCTATTGCCGTGGCGGCGCTGCGCTCGCTAGCAGCCGCCTGGGCGGCAGAGCGAAAGCGGCGACGGCGACGGCGGCGACGAGCACCGCGGACGAGGACGAGGCTCTGCACCCAGAGCTCGGCGACGACGTCGAGGAAGGTGAGAGGCTTGGCGTCAGTGATGTAATCGAGAAACATCCCGGCAACTACGGTTATGTACGAAAGCGACGACGTCGCCGCGAAAAACAGCTGCGCCTTTTCGGCTCCGGGAGGGCGGGCGGCCTCGAGAAACATGCTGGTCTCCGCGATGAGGATCGGCGCCTTTAGTGTATTCGCGCGCCGACGTCGAGGCGACCCTGTAGGCCGCCGGCGACGCGCCATGGCCGCCCGTGCGGCGAAGGTTGGGCGGAGGTGAGCTGGGATAGTCGTGCATAGGTTCGACGTTAGCGACTCGAAACCGTTGTTGCCGCAACGAAACCTGGGGAGGGCTCTACTTCGGGCAAAGGAGTGCCGCACGCGCGAATTCTTCTCCGCTGCGTGCGGCACTCAAGTCGATGTCGGTTGTAAGTTGTTTTGCGCAGACCAGTGCGCTCTAAGGTTCAGATTGCGCCGTCTTGTTCTCGCTCGTTTTAAGCTGATTCGCAGTCGTCAGAGCTGATCTATTCGTCGCTTTTGATCTTGTGCCCGCAAACCCAGGTGTCTTCTAAGCGTCACTTGCAGTAATCCGTCGTCACTGCTCGAGGTTAAGGCTGCTGGCCTGTCCTCGCTTCAGCTGTTGACCGTTCTCGTTGAGCTGTTGGCCGGCTTTAGGGAAATCTGTGCTGGCCTTGGCCCGCAGGTCCCTGACCCTGGGCTGCGGCGACGTCGAAATGGGAGGCTTTGCTTTCAGCTTCGATCCGATTGGCCGTTTTCTGAACGACGAAACCGGCTATGAGCATAAGAACTCCCGCCACGGTGAAGAGGATGAAGCCCATTCCAATTGGTCAAAGGGAAAGTCGTCTTGTTTCATCTTTATGAAATCGATGATGCGTCCGGCGACGCAATACGCCTCCCGCCATGCCGCCTGTGCGCCCGGCTGTTTGTATCGAGTGAGCTTTCCTCCCGTGAGGAAGGGGGCGAGGCTGAACCCCAAGACCACGAAAATGGCGGCGATGCTGATGAACAAGCCCACCGTTCTGAACTCGCTGTGTCCGAGGGCTTTGAGCAATGTCATATCGCTTATTTCGTCCGGCATGTTGTACTTCTCGTCAAAGTTGTACATCGGGAGGAATAGCGAAATGACGCCCGCCAAGGCGGAGACGAGAGAAGGCAAGCGGCGCGGCCGAAGCGTGCCTTACCGCTAGCCGCATTGGATGTGTTGTGTGTTGTACCATAGCAGCATCCTAGTTGAGACCTGTGAGGCAGGGGCAAATGTGAATGCTCTTTCAATAATGGTCCCAGAGGCTCGCAATCCGATTCCCGAGCACTCGCCCGCCCCCGTCGGAGGGCTCAGTCGGTTTACGGTCACCAGGGCTGTTGCTGGCCGCCCCACTGCTGGGGGTAGCCGCCCTGCTGCGGGTACCCCTGCTGCTGGAAGCCTGGATCTTGATAGCCGCCTTGCTGGGGGTAGCCGCCTTGTTGCGGGTAGCCGCCCTGCTGAGGGGTACCGCCTTGTTGCGGGTAACCGCCTTCCTGCTGGAAGCCGGATCTGTAATACGTAACCCC
>BNJS01001189.1_pt1 | contig 35400 bp, 52 predicted proteins | sample 8540461 | NCBI WGS metagenome assembly BNJS01 (sample SAMD00202454, study PRJDB9452) | human saliva metagenome | isolation source: human saliva | place: Japan
ACCACCACCACGGACTTTTTTTCTCCATGAGGAAGTTACCACATTTTGGACAATCTCGTCCAACAGGTTTATCCCAAGAAGTGAATTCACACTCTGGATAGCGATTGCAACCATAGAAAGATACGATTACGCTTGGTTTTTCTTTCAATGATTTGTCCTTGATGACAGCTTGGACACTCAACACCAATCTCTTTCACGATAGCCTGTGTATGACGGCAATCTGGGAAATTGCTACAAGCATAAAACTTACCAAAACGACCAAGTTTAATGACCATCGGACTACCACACTCTTCACAATCAAATCCAGCTGGCTCATCTTTGATCTGAATTTTCTCCATTTCTTCTTCAGCCTTGGCGACTTCTTTAGAAAATGGTTTGTAAAAAGCATCAATGACACGTTGCCACTGCTCTTTTCCGACTTCGACATCATCCAGTTTGCCTTCCATTTCAGCTGTGAAAGTTACATTGACAATGTCTGGGAAATATTCAACGATGAGCTTATTGACAATTTCTCCCAACTCTGTCGGTTCAAAACGCTTGGCTGCCCAAACGCACATAATAGCGTTTTTGAATAGTTTCAATGGTAGGTGCATAAGTCGATGGTCGTCCAACCCCATTTTCTTCCAAGGTCTTAATTAAAGTAGCCTCAGAATAACGGGCTGGGGGTTGAGTAAAGTGTTGCTCAGGTTTACTATTGACCTGTTTGACCACATCACCAACTGCCATATCTGGCAACATCTTATTCTTATCTGAGTCATTGTAAATGGCCAAGTAACCATCAAACTTAACTTGACTACCATTTGCTGCAAATTGAACTCCATTTTGAGAGAGCTTAACAGCCATGGTATCAAAGATGGCACCAGTCATCTGACTCGCTACAAAACGGTTCCAGATAAGGGTATAGAGTTTGAGTTGGTCTTTATCTAAGTATTTAGCAATTTTTTCTGGCGTGTTAAAGACACTTGATGGGCGAATAGCCTCATGGGCATCTTGGGCACCAGAAGCATTCTTAATCTTGCTACCATGCTTAGAATACTTACTACCAAAACGTTCATTGATGTAGCTTGCAGCTTCATTTTGTGCCACTGGACTGATACGAGTCGAGTCTGTACGCATATAGGTGATCAAACCTTGGACGCCCGTACCAATATTAATCCCTTCATAGAGTTGCTGGGCAACCATCATGGTCTTTCGAGTACGGAAATTGATCTTGTTGGCTGCATCCATCTGCATAGTTGAGGTAGTATAAGGTAGTGGAGCGTTACGCTTGCGCTCTTTTTTATCTACCTGATCCACTGTAAAGTCTTTGCTAGACAGATGAGACAAGACTTCTTTAACCTCTTCATTGGTAGCCAATTTCATTTTCTTGCCATTCATTCCATAGAAGAATGCTTGGAATTGCTTAGTCCCCTTTTTGAAGACTCCATCAATCGTCCAATATTCTTCTGGTTGAAAGGCATTGATTTCATTTTCACGGTCAATGATTAGCTTAAGGGCAACAGATTGCACGCGCCCTGCTGATAAGCCCTTCTTGACCTTTTTCCACAAAATTGGTGAAATAGAATAACCTACCAAGCGGTCCAAGACACGACGGGCTTGTTGGGCATCCACCAAATCCATATCAATTTTACGAGGTTCTTTAAAAGCATTTTTTACTGCATCTTTTGTAATCTCGTTGAAAACAACACGGTTAGCATCATTTCTCATCTAGATTCAGAATATGGGCCAAATGCCAAGAAATCGCTTCTCCTTCGCGGTCCGGGTCACTTGCGAGGAAGACTTTATTGCATTTTCTTTAGCTTCTTTTTTTCAAGTCATTGATGAGAGGACCTTTTTCCACGAATATTGATATATTGGGGCTCGTAGTTATTCTCAAAAGTCGACCGACATACTGGATTTTTTTCAAATCACGGATATGACCGACACTTGCTAAAACTTTATAGTTTCTACCCAAATATTTTTTTCAATCGTTTTTAGCCTTTTGCAGGCGACTCCACGATTACTAGATTTTTTTAACTGTTGATTTTTTTCTTCTTTGTTGCCGTAGCCACAGTATCACACCTTTTTCAAAGTAATAAACTTTATAAAGTGTAAACCATTTTTTTAGAGACCTGTCAAGACTTAACTACTATATATAGAAGAAAAGTTTGATTATTGAAATCATAGAGACTTCTAAAACTCAAATTCTGCCAAGACATCTTGACCACTCGTAATCAGCTTTGCGCCCTCTTGGACCAAGTGATGACAACCATCTGAACGTCCGTCTAAAATACTACCTGGAATGGCAAAGACATCTCTTCCTTCTTCCATAGCTCGCTCACATGTAATCAAACTTCCTGAACGCATCTTGGCTTCTGCAACGATTACACCCCTACATAACCCTGCTATAATCCGATTTCTGGCTGGAAAGTGATATTTTAAGGGTTCTTCACCAGGCCCATATTCACTGAGTAACAAGTGATGTTGGCCGATGTAGTCCTGCAATCGTTTATTCGATCGAGGATAGTAGACATCTAAGCCAGTACCAATGACAGCAATGGTTTTTCCGCCACTTTGAAGAATAGACATATGAGCTGCCGTATCGATGCCTCTCGCAAGACCACTGACAATGACTAGTTCATTCTCCAATTCTTGAATCACCTTACGGACTGATTTTGTACCTATTTGGCTACAGCTGCGACTTCCAACAACCGCAATTTTGGGCAACTTTAATAAGTTTATATCTCCCTTATAGAAAAGCAGAACTGGCGCATCGTAGATTTCACAAAGGGCAAAAGGGTAGACATCATCTAAAATAGAGAATGACGGAAATTTCTCAAAATCTCTCTTTAAACGGTCCATACTCTCAAGGCTTAGTTTGTGGTATCGTTCCATAAAAGAGAATGGGATTACGACACTCAGAGGCCTCAGCAATAGTCTCTAAGCTTAACTCTTGATCATAAATTTCTCCGAATTGAAGAACCTTCAATACCTGCTGATTACTTAAACCTGCTTGCTTCAACTTATAGATCTCAAAATTATCAATTTTTAATCTTCATCATCGACTCCTTGTTTATCTCTCTAGTTATTTATTCGTAAATAAAGAAAAAAACTTCCTAACAAACAAATATTTTTGTTTAGGGAAGTTAATCATTCATCGAATTTATTAATAGTCTGGACGAAGAACACCAGTTACTGTCGCTTTGGTTGCTTCATAGTCACCATCTATAACAACCTTGATGATGCGTTTGGCATCTTCTTCTGGAGCTGGAACTAAAGGCAAACGAGTTGGCCCAGCCGCAAATCCCATATAATTCAGCACAGCTTTAACAGGAGCTGGACTTGGATATGAGAAGAGAGCATTAACTTTAGGAATAAATTGTCTCTGAATTGCAGCTGCTTTTTTAATATCACTTTCTGCTATAGCAGTCAACATCTCATACATTTCATCACCATTTGTATGCGATGCGACAGAGATAACTCCATCAGCACCCAAGTTCATCGCATGGAAGGCATCACCATCCTCACCCGTATAAATCAAGAATTCTTCTGGTTTGTGCTCGATCAAGTAAGCCATATTAGCAAGGCTGGTACATTCTTTGACACCGATAATATTTGGATGTTCCGCCAAACGAAGCATGGTCTCAGGAGTTAATTCTACAACTACACGACCTGGTATATTATAGAGGATGATTGGCAAATCAGAGGCATCAGCAATGGCTTTAAAGTGTTGGTACATTCCCTTCTTGAGAAGGTTTATTGTAGTAAGGAACAATCGCAAGCCCCTGCTGCAAAAGCCACCAAATTCTGCTACTTCTTTGACGAACTCAATCGAGTCACGTGTGTCATTTGTACCGATACCAGCAATCAAAGGAACACGTCCCTGAACCACCTTTTGAACCGCTGCAAAAAGCTCCAGTTCCTCATCGTGGGTAAGAGTTGGACTTTCAGCAGTAGTTCCCGCTAATAGAATTCCATCAGTATGATGGGCTAACAAAGTGCTCAATCAAGTCTGGAATTGCATCAAAATTTATAGAGCCATCTTCATGAAAGGGAGTTATAAAGGCTGTGATGATTTTGCATTCTTTTAAATCTTGATAGGACATATAAACACCTTTCTCTATATAAGAAAGAGGCTGGGGCATACTTGCCTTTGCCTCCTGTTCTGTAAGTAAAAAAACTGGATTCGCTAGATAACTAAGGAGAAATCAAACTCTTCGAGTTACTGATTTCTGTTTTGCTCCCTATTTCAATTCAAATTTTAATTCAGCTGTTGAGTGTACTAGACCACGTTCGTGAAGAGTTTCTGCAATCTGAACTGAGTTCCAAGCCGCACCTTTAAGAAGATTATCAGAAACTATCCACATGTGGATACCTTTTTTTCAGCATCTAGGTCCTTACGAACACGACCTACAAAGGTATCGCGTGAACCCAACTGCATTGATAGCTTGTGGATAGATTTGGTTAGCTACATCATCCTCTAAAAACTGCACCTGGGAAGGCAGCAATAGCAGCTTTTGACTTCTTCAATTGGAGCAACCTCATTTTGTTTCAATATAAACTGATTCTGAGTGAGCTGACAAGACTGGAATACGCACGCAAGTTGCTGAAACAGCGATACTATCGTCTTCCATAATTTTCTTAGTTTCCTTAGTCATCTTCATCTCTTCATAAGTGTAATCATTGTCTGTGAATAGATCGATTTGTGGAAGAGCATTGAAGGCAATCGGATAATGCTTTCTTATCACCACCTGAGGGCAGAATATCAGCTTGCAAATCACGTGGATTTACACCATCATTCAAAACTTCACGAAGTTCACGTTGCGTTTCAAGGATAGCACCCATGCCCGCACCTGAAACAGCTTGGTAAGTTGAAACGATGATACGATCCAAGCCCCATTTTTTTGACGAACTGGTTCAAGAGCCACCATCATTTGGATTGTTGAACAGTTAGGGCGAGGCAATGATTCCGTTATGGGCATCAAGAGCATGAGCATTGACTTCAGGAACAACCAAATGGCACATCTGGATTTTTGACGGAAGTAAGAAGTATTGTCAACTACTACTGCACCTGCTTTTCACTGCATATGGAGCATACTTTAGCAGAGGTTGAACCACCAGCGGAGAAAAAGAGCGATATCAACGCCTTCAAAAAGCTGTTTCAGTCGTTTCTTCAATCGTAATCTCTTGATCTTTAAACTTTTCAAATGTCTTGCCTGCTGAACGTGCAGAAGCAAGTAAACGGATTTTATCGATTGGAAGTGTTGATTCTTCCAACATTTTTTTATCATCTGAGCACCGACAGCACCTGTCGCGCCGACTACAGCAACTGTATATCCCATAATAAACCTCTTTCGGAATTTTTCTAAAAAAATTTCTATAATAGAAACATTATACTACTTTTTCATAAAAATGAAAAGTCTTTTCTATAGCAATTTTCTGAATGAATAAGAAAAGAGAGTGGGACAGAAATCGTTAATTCGTTAGAATTCGATTTCGTCGTCCCACCTCCGCACAGTTGAGTAGGGGCTGTAAAAGCTGATGAAATCAGCGTAGTAGAGCCCACTCAACCACTGCGTCTTGCTCGACAATCCAAAGACAATTGAGAGGCTAGGACTTTTGTCCCAGCCTCTTTCAATAATCTTATTTATTAATATCTTTGCTTGTAAGGCTTATTAAAGGCCTCTAAGACATCTGATGGAGTTTCTGCATAAGATTTCATCTCTTTGAAATCTCCCTTTACGATAATCCGTTCTGTTGCGTTATAGTCCACACAGGTTACCAAGGTAATCTCATTAATACCCTCACGGTCTTCTATTTCATCAACACGATCAGGTGTAACGTGTTTGACTTCACGAATAACGTAGGTATAAACCTTTTCCTTGTCAGTCAGATAGATTTTCATGCCTTCTTTGGCATTGACCAAAGGTGAGAAGAGCATCTGACTTGCATTTTCAGCGGTAAAAATATGGTGACTAGCTAGAGAATAATTTCCCTCTCCCATTTTTTGATTTGGTTTCATGGTTCCTGCTCCATAGAACAAGTTAACATTATCCAAACCTTTAAAGATAGGTAGGTTAATCTCTACTTCAGGAATGGCAATTCCTCCAATAACAGGAAGTTGTTGGGCATCCCACTGGGCAGATAAAACCGCTTCGGATGAGATAGCCTTTACAGAATCGAAAATCAAAATTTCCTTCTATTTCCAAGTTTTCTTCAAGCTTTTCCTTTGTTACTTGGCTCACTTGATACTTATTGGTATTCCAAACCATAAAGATATCACGAATTTTCGAGTTAAAAATCAGAGCAATTGATAGCAGGATTAAGAATCCTGCTAGGATATTAATGAGTAGATTCTTACGTTTATTTTTTTTACTTACATTCTTTTTTTGAGACATTATGCTTCACTTTCTGTTTCTTTTTCTGCCCCAACTTCTTCTTTCTCCGCAGCTGCAACACTTGTAAAGGTCACAATCTTGGCATTCTCGTCTAGACGCATGACTTTCACTCCCATGGTTGAGCGTCCAGTTTGAGAAATATTGGCGACATTTGTCCGAATCATCACACCGGTATCTGTAATGATCATCAAATCTTCATCTCCTTTAACAGTTAGAAGACCCGCAAGTGGACCATTTTTCTCAGTGACATTGGCTGTTTTCATTCCTTTACCAGCACGGCCCTTAGTTGGATATTCGGTGGCAACTGTACGTTTCCCATATCCTTTTTCGGTGATGATAAGAACCTCATCTTGGTCGGTAATCACTCTAGCACCAACTACTGTGTCACCTTCACGGAGATTTACTCCCTTAACACCTGTAGCGCTTCGACTCATGCCACGGACTGAAGACTGGTTGAATCGAACTGCATATCCTAATTTAGTACCAATGATGATATCTGTGTCTTTCTCAGTTAGTAAGACATTAATCAATTCGTCCTCATCCTTCAGATTCAAGGCTTTCAGACCATTTTGTCGGATATTGGCAAATTCTTTAACGCTGGTTCTCTTAACAATACCAGCTCGTGTCGTAAAGAAAAGATAGGCATCATCACTGCGTTCAGATTCGACATTGATAATGGTTTGAATACTTTCACCTTCGTCTAGTTTCAAAAGATTGACGACTGGCAAGCCCTTTGGCAGTTCGACCATATTCTGGAATTTCATATCCCTTAAGACGATAGACACGTCCCTTTATTGGTAAAGAAGAGCAAATGATCATGAGTGCTGGTCGAAACCAACTCACGGACAAAATCATCATCCTTGACTCCAGTTCCTTGAACGCCACGTCCACCTCGTTTTTGAGCTGTGAACTCGTCTTGGTCCAAACGTTTGATATAACCTTTATTTGATAGAGTGATGAGAACATCAGACTCTTCAATCAAGTCTTCATCTTCAAGCGTCAAGACTTCACCAACCATCAACTCAGTACGACGTGGATCACCAAACTTGCGTTTGACCTCATCCAATTCTTCCTTGATGATTTGCGCTACACGTTCTGGTTTTGCAAGAATGTCTGCCAAGTCAGCAATCAAGGCAATAAGTTCATCATATTCTGACTGAATCTTGTCACGTTCCAAACCTGTCAAACGACGAAGACGCATATCGAGAATTGCCAAGCTCTGACGTTCAGATAACTTGAACTTGCTCATCAATTCAGCTTGGGCTTCTGCATCAGTTTCACTAGCACGGATAATACGGATAACTTCATCAATATGATCCAGAGCAATCAGCAAACCTTCCAAGATATGAGCGCGTGCCTCAGCTTTCTCTTTGTCAAATTGAGTACGACGAGTCACGACTTCTTTTTGGTGCTCAATATAAGCATCCAAGATTTGGCGAAGAGAGAGAATCTTTGGAACACCATTCTGGATAGCCAGCATGTTAAATCCAAAAGCTAGTTTGCATCTGAGTCATCTTGAACAAATTATTCAAAATAACATTCGCAGATGCATCACGTTTCACCTCGATTACAAAGCGAACACCCTCACGGTTAGATTCGTCACGAACGGCTGTAATACCTTCAATACGTTTTTCTTGAACTAAACGCACGATATGCTCATGGACTTTAGTCTTGTTGACCATATATGGGAATTCGGTAACAACGATACGTTCGCGACCTGTTTTTGTTTCCTCGATTTCTGTACGAGAACGAAGAATAATCGAACCCTTACCTGTTTCATAAGCCTTATGAATGCCTGATTTCCCCATAACAAGGGCACCAGTTGGGAAGTCTGGACCTGGTAGGACCTCCATCAAATCTTTGGTGGTAATTTCTGGATTATCCATAACCAACTTAACAGCATCAATCGTTTCACCCAAGTTATGCGGTGGGATATTGGTCGCCATACCAACAGCAATCCCTGTAGCTCCATTGACCAAAAGATTTGGGAAACGAGCTGGGAGAACCACAGGTTCACGTTCATTGGCATCATAGTTATCTACAAAATCAACCGTATTTTTATTGATGTCACGAAGCATCTCAAGAGCAATCTTACTCATGCGTGCTTCAGTATAACGCTGGGCAGCGGCACCATCACCGTCCATAGAACCAAAGTTTCCGTGACCGTCTACAAGCATGTAACGGTAGCTCCACCATTGAGCCATACGAACCATAGCTTCATAGATAGATGAGTCCCCGTGTGGATGGTATTTACCCATGACATCCCCTGTAATACGGGCAGATTTCTTATGGGGTTTGTCAGGTGTCACACCCAATTCGTTCATACCGTAAAGAATACGACGATGAACTGGTTTCAATCCATCTCGAACATCAGGAAGGGCCCGCGATACGATAACACTCATGGCGTAGTCAATAAAGCTGGTCTTCATCTCCTTTGTCAGATTGACATTCACTAAATTTTTATCTTGCATTAACAAATGCCTCATTTCACTATTAGTAACTAAATATATTATACCATAGTTTGCCTTAGATTTCAGGCTTCCAATCCGACTAAAACGTTTACATATACATATGAAGGTTATATCCGTGACAAAGCTATTTAAAAGTGATAAAATGAAATCAAATAGGGGAAGCCCTTAAAAAAATGAAGGAGATGTTTAGACAAATGACACTAACTAAACAACACAAAAAAGTTATCCTTGTCGGCGACGGTGCCGTAGGTTCTTCTTACGCTTTTGCACTTGTTAACCAAGGTATTGCACAAGAACTTGGTATCATTGAAATTCCTCAATTGTTTGAAAAAGCTGTTGGTGATGCAGAAGACCTTAGCCACGCGCTTGCCTTCACTTCACCTAAGAAGATTTACGCAGCTTCTTACGATGACTGTGCAGATGCGGATCTTGTAGTTATCACTGCAGGTGCTCCACAAAAACCAGGTGAAACTCGTCTTGACCTTGTTGGTAAAAAAACCTTGCAATCAACAAATCTATCGTCGAACAAGTTGTAGCGTCAGGTTTCGATGGCATCTTCCTTGTAGCAGCTAACCCAGTTGACGTATTGACATACTCAACTTGGAAATTCTCAGGCTTCCCTAAAGAACGCGTTATCGGTTCAGGTACTTCACTTGACTCAGCTCGTTTCCGTCAAGCACTTGCTGAAACTATCGGTGTTGATGCTCGTTCAGTCCATGCCTACATCATGGGTGAACACGGTGACTCAGAGTTTGCTGTTTGGTCACACGCTAACGTAGCAGGTGTTAAATTGGAACAATGGTTGCAAGCTAACCGTGACTTGAATGAAGCTGACCTTGTTGAACTCTTCATCTCAGTTCGTGATGCTGCTTACTCAATCATCAACAAGAAAGGTGCAACATACTACGGTATCGCTGTTGCCCTAGCTCGTATTACAAAAGCAATCCTTGATGATGAAAATGCGGTTCTACCACTTTCAGTATTCCAAGAAGGTCAATACGGAGTTGAGAACGTCTTTATCGGTCAACCAGCTATCGTTGGTGCACATGGTATCGTTCGTCCAGTTAACATCCCATTGAACGACGCTGAAACACAAAAAAATGCAAGCTTCAGCTCGTGAATTGCAAGAAATTATTGACGAAGCATGGAAAAAAATCCAGAATTCCAAGCAGCTTCTAAAAACTAATTTAATTTAATATTAAAAAAAGAAATGTCTAGACAAATCAATCTAGACAGTTTTTTTATCATGACTTTAATCCATTTGAGCAAAAAGCTGCTTTCAGCGTCTGCATTACTAATCGCTCCCTAATTGAATCTTGGCAATTTTTACCCCTGTGAATCAATTAAATACTCTGTAGGAATGCTTCGAATTTGATAGGCTTGAAAAAGCAGCTCCTTTTGTATCATATAGAACTGGGGATGTCTTTATAGCCTTGTTCCTCAAACCATTTTTGGAAATTGCTCAACGGTTTTTTTCACCTTGAAGCCCTGGCGCAATCACCGATAAAATTTCGAAATCACGGTCAGTCTTAGCAGCAAGCTCCATCAATTCTGGCATACTTTTTACGGCAAGGCCCACACCAAGATGCCCAGAATTTGAGATAAACTTTTTACCTTTGTAATCAGATAATTTTCACTTCTTTTACCATCCATAGATTGAAAGGGTGAAAATCAGGTGCTTCTTTTTCCGACCGAAACTTGTTGTAAGGTGGTTTGTTGTTGATTTTTGACTTTGTTTACTTTCCTCTTGCCCACAAGCAGTCAAAAAGAAAGAGTGATAAACAACTAAGTCCAAGACATATAATTTTTTTCATCTTTAACTCCTTTTATCCAAATATTCCTGATAGTACATTTAATTGTCCAAATATCAATAGTATTCCCATAAGAATAATGAGCAGACCTCCAATTTTCTTAAGCAAGAGAATATGAGGTTTTATTTTACTAAAATAAGGCATGACAAAACCAGACGCCAAAGCTAATAGTAAAAATGGAAGAGCCATTCCCATTGTGTAGACTAAGGTTAATAAAGCGCCTTGAAGGGCTCCATTGCCTCCTGAAGCTGCAAGAGCTAGCACTGAGCTTAAGACTGGACCGATGCATGGCGTCCAACCAAAGCTAAAGGTGATACCAAGAAGAAAAGCTGATAGATAGTGACCAGATTGACTCTGCTTGAAGTTAAGCGTCTTTTGTACTTCTAGCTTGCGTAAATGGAGGACCTCCATCTGATGTAAACCGAGGATTATAATGATAGTGCCCATGACATAGCGGAACCAGTCAGCATAGAGTAAATGACCAAGAAAACCCGCTCCAAATCCCTAGAATAAAGAAAGATGACCGATATCCCTCCAATAAAAGCAGAGGGTGCGTATCAAGCCTGACCATGCAACATCTCTTCCCAAAAAAACGAAAGTTCCTTGATCCTTCATGATTATCCAAAAAGTATACCCGCATAGACAGGTAATAAAGGGAAAAAAATGCAGGGAGAAAAAGAACGATAAAAACTCCCGCTAAAAAAACGGAGATAAAAAAATAAAACTACTTTCCAATTAATGACCTTCTTTCAAAATTTTTCACTTTATATTTTTACTACAAATAACATTATAAGTCTTAACTTTTGCTACGCTATTATTTTTAGAGAAAACAAAAAAAGGAGCTTAGCTCCTTGAAAATCTTATTAATACGTTCCTTCTTCACCTTGACTTGTCAAGATTACTGGACCATCTTTTGTGATGACAAATTGGTGTTCGTACTGGCATGATAGACCACCATCGATGGTTTTATGAGCCCATCCTGTTTTCATATCAGTATCAATTTCCCAATCACCTGTATTGATCATAGGCTCAATAGTCAAAACCATACCTTCACGAAGGCGAAGGCCACGACCTGCGACACCGTAGTTGGAACCATTGGCTCTTCGTGCATGGTTGGGCCAACACCGTGGCCTACAAGATCACGAACAACACCGTATCCACGACTTTCGGCATATTCCTGAATCGCTGCACCGATATCACCGATACGATTTCCTACAACAGCTTGTTCAATACCCTTATACATAGCTTCCTTGGTAACATCCATCAAGTTTTTCACTTTCTCAGATGGAGTACCTACAGCATAAGCCCAACAAGAATCAGCTAAGCCACCAGTAAAGCTTTGAGTATATTTTTTCATCTGCTCAACATTATTAAAGTTGAGTTTAGAAACATTGAGGTCTGACTTGGCAATTGGTCCACCTAAAACCATATCAACCTTGAGAAGGTCGCCCTCTTTGAGGATATAATGGCGAGGAAAGGCGTGGGCTACTTCGTCATTGAGCGAACAGCAGGTTGCATATGGATAATCCATGATGGCTCCATCCACACCGATTTGAAGTGGAAGGAAATTCTCTTCTTTACAACGACGGCGGACATACTCTTCTACTTCCCACATATCAACACCTGGCTTGATGATATCACGCAAGCCAATGTGGATACTTGCAAGAAAATCACCAGCCTTATCCATAGCTTCGATTTCTCTAGCTGATTTTAATGTAATCATCTTATCTCCTACATTCTAGTTAATTTTTACAGTTACATTTGCTTTTGACACAATCTGATGATTGAGGTAAATATCATAATCAATGATAGCAGAGCGTCTGGTGTGGTGAATAATTCTAGCTTGAATACGCAAAATGTCATCAATCTGAACAGCTTGTAAGAAATAAATCAACATTTGTTCAATGATGAGGTTACGCCCGCTATTAACGACTAAATCTTGGGTCATATGAGTCAAGATTTCTGACAGAACACCATTTGCTAGGACACCATTTTTTTCTAACATGAAGGGTTCAACTGTAATGACCACTTCATCATGGTGATAAGACAACTTCTGCCCAATCTGTTCTGAAAAGGTTGGTAGAGCTGAAACTTGAGAACGACTCATCTTTTCCATGACGTCACGCCTAGTAATGACACCAAGTAAGGTTTGATTGCTCCGTACAACTGGAACCATCTCAAAGTCTTCAGCAATCATTCTTTGACTAACGTTAGCGATATTCGTGGCTAGTCCAGTCATATAAACAGTTCGAGTCATAACCTTGTCAATGGTCGTACCTGGTGATTTATCACCTGCATCTCGCATGGTTACTACGCCAACGACAACCTGATGCTGATTAATAACAGGAAAACGGCTACTTCTATTTTTACGAACCAGGTCTAAATAGTCTTTAACTGTGTCTGTTTCCTGTAAATAACCATATTCATGACTAGTACGATAGATTTTTTCGACTGTCAGAATATCTGTCTTAATCTGGACATTTGACAAGGCTCGGTTAATCATGGTCGCAATCGTGAATGTGTCGTGTTTACTACGTAAAACTGGGATATTTTTTTCTTATTGGCTGATTCTAAAAACATCTTCGTGAACTTCAAATCCACCTGTTACTAAAACTGCATTTTTCATTTTTCAAGTGCCAATAATTGGATTCGCGTTCTGTCTCCAACAATGACGAGTCCACCATCGTGAAGATAGGATAGAATATTCTTTTCAGTCATGGCACCGATGGAAAATTTGCTAAATTCTCTATCTAACCCATCCTGACCTGCCAAAACTTCTGATCCTGTAACTTCTGCAATCTCCGCGAAGGTTAATTTTTCAATTGCTACTTTTTTAGATTTTACCCGAACTGTTCCACTACGTGGTCTGGTTTCAACCAAACCTCTGTTCTCAGCCTCTTTGATAGCCCGATAAGCAGTACCATCACTTACTCCGAGTCGATTTGAAATACTGCGAACACTAACGCGTTTTCCTACTGGTAATTCTTCTAAATAAGCCAATATGTCCTGATGTTTACTCATTCAGATCTCCTTTAGTATAGCGGAATTCTAGATAATCTCGCATCTTTCGGGTATAGCGATCACTGCCTTTAAAGCGACGATAAAGACTAAAACCTGACTTTTGCGCTACCTTCTGACTAGCACTATTTTTCCAAAATGCGTTACGATTGATAATTGCTTTTAAGCCAAATTGATCCATTGACAGTTCACATAACTTAGTTACCGCTTCTGTCATATATCCCTTAGACCAATACTCTTTCTTTAAAAAATAGCCAATTTCCGCTTCCTTCTTAATCTCATCAAGTTTCTCAAACTTGATGGAACCAATCATCTTCTCATCCTTCTTATCGCAGATCGCCCAGATTCCCAAAGGTGACTTCATAAAATAGTTGGCAAGAGCATATTGACTTTCTTCAAGACTGGCTTGAGCTGGAAAGATAAATTGAAGATTCTCTGGGTCAGATGCCAGATGCATGAAAGTCAGCAGCGTCGGCAAAAAAGAAGGGACGGAAATATAACCGTTCCGTCTCATAGAAAGAAAACATTGCTAATTTTGTCCAGATATTCATATTAATCCTCTAAGATTAGTCTTCGATTAGTTCAATATCTGCTCCGAGGTTTCGTAATTTCTCGATAATATTTGAGTAGCCTCGAAGGATAAATTCAACATTGGTAATCTCCGTTCTTCCTTCAGCCATCAAACCAGCAATCACCAGTGCTGCACCTGCACGTAGGTCTGTCGCCTTGACATTTGCACCGTGTAAAGGATTGCCTCCTTTATAAATGATGTGATCGTTTGTTGTGGAGATATCTGCATTCATTTTTGCCAATTCGAAAACATGGTTGACACGTTTTTCATAAATAGTGTCAATCAATGTTCCACGCCCCTCTGCTTTTAATAGCAAAGGTGTAATTGGTTGTTGGAGGTCAGTGGCAAAACCTGGATATGGCGCTGTCTTAATGTTGATAGCTTTTAAGTTGGATTGTTCTTCAACAAAAAAATACTATCTTCAGACACAGTCATACGAACACCCATTTCATCCAATTTGGCAATGAAACCTTCCAAGTGCTCGTACAAGACATTATTGATACGAATTCCTTGACCAACAGCTGCAGCCATGGAAATATAAGTACCTGCTTCAATACGATCGGGAATAACTTGATGGCGAGTTCCATGAAGGCTCTCAACACCATCAATGATAATCATGTCAGTACCTGCACCACGGATACGAGCTCCCATATTGTTTAATAGAGTAGCTACATCTATAATTTCAGGCTCACGGGCAGCATTCTCAATGACTGTACGACCCTTGGCTTTGACAGCTGCTAACATGGTATTAATAGTTGCACCCACACTGACTGTATCCATGTAAATGTTTGCACCATGTAGCATTGACCCCTGAGCAGAGAGATTCATGTTATCTCCCTCATAGCTTGTCTTAGCTCCCATTGCTTCAAAAGCTTTTAAGTGTAGGTCGATTGGACGTGGACCTAAGTCACACCCTCCTGGTAACCCTACAGTTGCTTCACCAAATCGCCCCAAAAGGCTACCGTAAAAGTAATAGGAAGCTCGAAGACTGTTAATTTTACCATAAGGCATCGGTTTATTCTGAACACCACGAGGGTCAATCTCTAAAACATCATCATAGCGTTTGACACTAGCTCCCATGATTTCCATAATCTCAACAAGACTTGCCACATCAGAGATGTCTGGAACACAATCCAGGATCACCACATCATCAGCTAAAATAATGGCGGGTATCAAGGCAACGACACTATTTTTAGCACCGCTAATCGTGATTTCACCTTTTAATGGTCTTCCACCGTTAATGACAATTTTTTTCATGTTATACTCTTTCACTATTTATTATGAAGGTCTCACCCTAAATTATACCATATTTTATCCATAATAGCTATTCCTATAAAAGAAATAAGTCAACACTCGTCTTTAGATAGGCTTAAAAAACTTAGAAACAAATTCGCATTTCTATCGGATTTTAAATATGGATATCAGCATGGGTGTCAAAACAAAAAAATAGGCTCTCCGAAAACTCGGAAAGCCTTATGTAATGCTACTTTCAGCATCCTCGCCTTTCACTTAAAGGCGAGGGATAAAAAGGTTCACTGGACCTTTTTATTTAGCGATTGGGTAAACAGAAACTTGTTTTTTATCGCGACCTTTACGTTCAAAGCGTACTACGCCCTCAACTTTAGCGAACAAAGTATCGTCTCCACCACGTCCAACGTTTACACCTGGATAGATGTGTGTACCACGTTGACGGTAAAGGATAGATCCACCTGTTACAGTTTGTCCGTCAGCTGCTTTAGCTCCAAGACGTTTCGCTTGTGAATCACGTCCGTTTGATGTAGAACCTCCACCTTTTTTGTGGGCGAAAAGTTGCATGTTAGTAAGAGTCATTTTTAACATAATGTTTTCCTCCGTGTTAGTTTTCTGTGATAACTCTGGTTTGGACGAACTCAGAAGAGTCCTCCGATAAGTTTGCCATTCCTAAGAAAAATGATTCAAAAAACAACTGAGTCATTTCTCTCTGATGTGAAGGGATATCTTTAGGAATTTCCACCATTAGATAACCATCTTCATCTTCGTTTAATTGTAAGATTGGTTCATAGCCTGCAAATTTCTCAATAGAATTGACAAAGTTAGTGGCAAGCGTAGAAACCGATGCACACACGACGTCAAAGCCGTTTTCGCCAATTTTGGCGTGTCCAGTAATCTCCGCACTCCTCAGCTCGCCATCTTCGGCTCTCTCAAAGACTGCTTGTATCATGTGTTCTCCTTAAATTAAGCGTTGATTGCGTTGATGACAACTTTAGTATATGGTTGACGGTGACCTTGTTTACGGTGGCTACCTTTTTTAGGTTTGTACTTGTAAGTAACAACTTTCTTTTGTTTTCCTTGTTTTTCAACAGTTCCAACTACAGTAGCTCCAGCAACAAGTGGAGTTCCGACAACAGTGTTTTCACCACCAACAAGAACAACTTCGTTAAAAGTAACTTCTTGACCAGCTTCAACGTTCAATTTTTCAACGTAAACTGCTTGACCAACTTCAACTTTAACTTGTTTTCCGCCAGTTTTGATAATTGCGTATGTGCTCATTATGCACCTCCTATGATTTTTTGGGTTTCCCCGTATTTTTGTGAAGACTCGCCTAGCATCGTGGGACGAACCACTTAAAAGAAGAGCTCTAAGTATAACAAAGAATAAACTAGGAATTGAGCCGAAGACATAACTTATGTTAGGCAAGGCGACAATGACGAAGTTTAAATTTGTTATACGACGAGCAACGATGTTCGTGCGGTTGCACAGGATCGTGCATAGTCAACTCTACAAGTATAGCATGAATCCTTTTTTTTGACAAGCATTTATCATCAAAATTAAGCTTTTTCTCCGACTTTTTTCCTCCAATTAGCAAAAAGCATACTTAGATAAAAAATACTCATCATGATTGGAATTCCTAAAATTGTTTTTTCTTCATAAAAAATACTTAGATAAGCTGAGACAACAACTCCAAGAACAAAACTCGATAGCAAACTAACAAAGATTAGACCTTCTCGCAAAAAAGGGGTATGTTTGGTTCGAACATAGTCCCCGAAAGCCAACATAGTTCGTTTAATATTTCCCGTCATAAAAGCATTGTTATAGGCAATTCCTGAAACTTCTCCAAAAGCAGTCGTTACTAATCCCATACAAAATGCTAACGGTGGTACTATGTATATATTATCAACCGTCAAGGGAACAAATCCGATAATCAAGGATAAAACTCCCAAAGGAACAAGGGATAGAATTGGTTTTTTTACAATTTTCAATTTTTCCTTGTAAATAGTTAGGAGAAATACTCCCAACATGAAGGACAAAAGGGTCAATATTTTCACTTCAGCATCTGCTACATTGTGTTGAACGATTCCAACTGATAAAAAAACCACATTCCCAGTTTGACCTGCAACTAGAGTATTTCCTCTTTCGATAAAGGTATAGGCGTCTACATAGCCTGCACAAAAAGTCAAAAAAAGCGCCAATCTTTTTGAATGACGAGAAATTTTTCTCATTGGTAATAATCTCATACTACACTCCTAATTCTACTAAAACTATTGTACCATTTTCTCTTAATTTTTCGAAGTGTCAAATAAAAGATTTGTCTCCCTTTGGCTAGTTTAGTCTATCTGTGATATAATGAAAGCAGTCATTACTTGTAGAAAAGGAGATTTCATGCTAAAACTTGGTATTATCGGTACTGGTGCGATCAGTCACTACTTTATAGAAGCTGCTCATGCTAGTCAGGAATTCCAGTTGGTCGCTGTTTATTCAAGAAAGCTTACGACTGCCCAGCAATTTGCTAGTTCCTATACAAATGTTAGTCTATTTGATAATTTAGAGGATTTCTTCCAGTCTGAATTTGATGTTGTCTATATCGCAAGTCCAAATTCTCTACACTTTACTCAAGCTAAGGCTGCTTTATCTGCTGGCAAAGCATGTTATCCTTGAAAAAAACCAGCGGTGACTCAACCACAAGAATGGCAGGATTTAGTTCAAATAGCTCAAGAAAATCAATGTTTTATCTTTGAAGCAGCAAGAAACTATCATGAGGAAGCCTTCACAATTATTAAAAACTTCTTAGCAGACAAGCAAATTTTAGGTGCAGATTTCAACTATGCCAAGTATTCTTCTAAGATGCCAGACCTTCTTTCTGGAAACACTCCAAATGTATTTTCAGACCGTTTTGCTGGTGGGGCTCTCATGGACTTAGGTATTTACCCAATCTATGCTGCGGTTCGCTTGTTTGGAAAGTCACTTGATGCGACCTATCAAGCTCAGCAACTTGACAACACCATTGATTTAAATGGAGATGGTATCTTATCTTATCCTGAATATCAAGTTCATATCAAGGCTGGTAAAAATATTACTTCTAATCTGCCTTGCGAAATATATACAACAGATGGAACACTGACACTCAACACTATCGAACATGTTCTCTCAGCTATTTTTACAGATCATCAAGGTAGTGAAACACATCTACCTATTCAGCAGGCACCTCATACCATGACTGAGGAGGTCGCTGCTTTTGCTAACATGATCAAGCAGCCAAACCTAGAACTTTACCAAGCTTGGCTGGATGATGCAACACACGTACATAAGCTACTTTACACCATGCGCCAGACTGCTGGCATTAGATTTGAGGCAGAAAAATGAAAACCAAACTACCTACAGAATGGCTAGAGCTAACCGAACAACTCGGCTTTCAAGAATTCACACCTATTCAAACTCAGCTTTTTGATCCGATTTTAGACGGTCAAACCCTCCTTGGAGTCAGTCCAACTGGAACAGGAAAGACTTTAGCTTATCTCCTACCTAGTCTTCTCAAACTCCAAAAGAAAAAAGCGCAACAACTATTGATTTTAGCACCTAAATACTGAACTTTGCTGGACAAATTTTTTTGAGGTAACTAAAACCTGGGGTGAAGCAATCGGATTAACTGCTCAGCTCTTCCTTTCTGGTTCGAGTCAGAAACGTCAAATCGAACGACTGAAAAAAGGCCCAGAAATTCTGATTGGAACTCCTGGGCGTATCTTCGAACTGATCAAATTGAAGAAAATCAAGATGATGAATGTGGAGACTATCATACTTGATGAGTTTGACCAGTTGCTAGATGATTCTCAAATCCACTTTGTAGAAAAGATTACCCACTACGCACCTCGTGACCATCAACTTATTTACATGAGTGCCACTACCAAGTTTGACCAAGATAAGATTGCGCCTAACACGCGCACCATCGACCTCTCTGATCAAAAAGTTGGACAACATTCAACACTTCTACATGCAAGTAGACCAACGTCATCAGAGTAGATATGCTTAGAAAACTGGCACATGTCGAGGACTTTCCGCGGACTGGTATTCTTTAATAGTTTGTCAGACCTCGAAGCGCTGAGGAAAAATTGCAGTATCGCGATGTTTTAGCTGTTTCACTAGCTAGCGATGTCAACGTTAAATTCAGAAAAGTTATCTTAGAAAAATTCAAAGATAATCAGCTAACACTACTTCTTGCGACAGACCTTCTAGCTCGTGGTATCGACATTGATAGCTTGGAATGTGTGGTTAACTTTGACGTTCCTAGAGATATGGAAACCTACACTCACCGCGCTGGCCGTACTGGACGTATGGGCAAAGAGGGCTATGTAATCACGCTTGTAACACATCCCGAAGACATCAAAAAGCTGAAGAAATATGCAAGTGTACGTGAAATTGTCTTGAAAAATCAAGAACTCTATATCAAATGAGAGTGGGACAGAAATCGGTAATTCGTTAGAATTCGATTTCGTCGTCCCACCACACTGTTGAGTAGGGCTGTAAAAGATGATGAAATCAGCGTAGTAGAGCCCACTCAACCACTGCGTCTTGCTCGACAATCCAAAGACAATTGAGAGGCTAGGACTTTTTGTCCCAGCCTCTTTTTTTATCCCCAGGTAATTTCTAAGCGATAGTTCGCAAATGGATTTCCTTCTTTGTTTTGTAGTTGATAGGCTAGTTCAATCTTTTGTTGTTCAACTTGATAATGGCTTTGTTTGGATGATAAACTCCTGTATCCCCATTGGTGTAGGAATATAGGCTAAACTATCAGCTTCCTTCAGAAAACGCATGATGGTCTTAGGATTGGAAAATCGAGACATCACCAACTCTGTATCATTAAACTTGAGTACCACTTTTTCCTTCTCTTCATTGTAAAAAAGGAGATAGGAAAAATCACCTTTCTCACGTAACTCAACGTCATAAAGTTGGTCGATCACTTCCAATTGTTCATCAAATTGGATGGTATTTCTCATTCGAATCTTCACTTCAAGTCCTCTTTCTACACTCTTATCCTACTATTTTACCAAAAACTGTAGCTTTTTGCTATAATGGTTTTATGAATGAAAAAGTATTTCGTGACCCTGTTCACAATTATATCCATGTTGATAATCAGATTATCTATGACTTAATCAATACAAAAGAATTTCAACGCTTGCGTCGTATCAAGCAGCTCGGAACATCTAGTTATACCTTTCATGGTGGAGAACATAGTCGTTTCTCTCACTGTCTGGGAGTTTACGAGATTGCACGTCGCATCACCGAGATTTTTGAGGAAAAGTATCCTAAAGAATGGGATCCTTCGGAGTCCCTCCTAACCATGACTGCAGCCCTCCTTCATGACCTTGGGCATGGTGCCTACTCCCATACCTTTTGAAAATCTCTTTGATACCGATCATGAGAGCGATTACGCAGGAAATTATCCAAAGCCCCTGAAACAGAAATTCATCAAGTCCTTTTACAGGTAGCTCCAGATTTTCCTGAAAAGGTAGCTAGCGTTATAGACCACACTTATCCAAATAAGCAGGTGGTCCAACTGATTTCGAGTCAAATCGATGCAGATCGCATGGACTATCTCTTACGTGACTCCTATTTTACAGGGGCTTCTTATGGGGAATTTGACCTAACACGTATCTTACGAGTTATTCGCCCTATCGAAAACGGAATTGCCTTTCAACGAAATGGCATGCATGCCATCGAAGACTATGTTCTAAGTCGCTATCAAATGTATATGCAGGTTTATTTCCATCCTGCAACACGTGCTATGGAAGTCCTTCTGCAGAATCTTTTGAAACGTGCTAAAGAACTTTATCCAGATAACAAGGACTTCTTTACTCTTACATCCCCGCATCTACTGCCATTTTTCGAAAAGAATGTGACCTTGGCTGACTATCTATCTTTGGATGACGGAGTTATGAATACCTATTTCCAACTATGGATGACCAGTCCTGACAAGATTTTAGCTGACCTGTCACAACGCTTTGTCAATCGCAAGGTCTTTAAATCAATCACCTTTTCACAAGAAGATCAAGAACAGCTTGCATCTATGAGAAAACTGGTTGAAGATATCGGCTTTGATCCTGACTATTACACAGCTATCCATAAGAACTTTGACCTTCCTTATGATATCTATCGCCCTGAATCTGAAAACCCACGAACGCAGATTGAGATTATACAGAAAAATGGAGAACTAGCAGAACTCTCTAGCCTTTCTCCTATCGTTCAATCCCTTGCTGGTAGTCGCCACGGAGATAATCGTTTCTATTTCCCAAAAGAAATGTTGGATCAAAACAGCATCTTTGCAAGCATCACCCAGCAATTTTTACACTTGATTGAAAACGATCATTTTAAACCAAATAAAAACTAAAAGAGGAACTATATGAGTATTAAACTAATCGCCGTCGATATCGATGGAACCCTTGTCAACAGTAAGAAGGAAATCACTCCTGAAGTCTTTTCTGCCATACAAGATGCCAAAAAAGCTGGTGTCAAAGTTATGATTGCAACTGGACGTCCTATCGCAGGAGTTGCCAAACTTCTAGATGACTTGAAATTAAGAGATGAAGGTGACTATGTAGTGACCTTCAACGGTGCCCTTGTCCAAGAAACTGCTACAGGACATGAGATTATCAGTGAATCCTTGACTTATGAGGATTATCTAGATATGGAATTCCTCAGTCGCAAACTCGGCGTCCATATGCACGCTATTACCAAGGACGGCATCTATACTGCTAATCGCAATATCGGAAAATATACCGTTCACGAATCAACCCTCGTCAGCATGCCCATCTTCTACCGTACACCTGAAGAAATGGCTGATAAGGAAATCGTCAAGTGTATGTTTATCGATGAGCCTGAAATTCTGGATGCCGCTATTGAAAAGATTCCTGCAGAATTTTATGAGCGCTACTCCATCAACAAATCTGCTCCTTTCTACCTTGAGCTCCTTAAAAAGAATGTAGACAAGGGTTCAGCTATTACTCACTTGGCTGAGAAACTAGGATTGACCAAAGATGAAACCATGGCTATCGGAGACGAAGAAAATGACCGTGCCATGCTTGAAGTCGTAGGTAACCCAGTTGTTATGGAAAACGGAAACCCAGAACTCAAAAAAATCGCCAAATACATCACTAAATCTAATGACGAATCTGGCGTTGCTCATGCCATTCGTACTTGGGTGTTGTAGAAGATACAGATACATGAAAACCGCTCAGCAGAGCGGTTTTTACTATGTTAGAACTCAATTTCCAGTATTAGTTGTACAGTTACTTAAATCTTGAGAGTACAAAAACTGTATTTGATGGGAGAATTAACACTACTATAAATCAAAGATCGATGAGCCTGAAATTTGGATGCCGCTATTGTGATCCGCAGAATTTCAGAGCGCTACCCCATCAACAACCGCTTCTACCTTGAGCCCTTAAAAAGAATGTAGACACGGGTTCAGCTTATTACTCACTTGGCTGAGAAAACTAGATTGACCAAAGATGAAACCATGGCTATCGGAGACGAAGAAAATGACTGCAAAGTAGTTTTGAAGGTCAGAAAACTCCAGTTGTCATGGAAAAATGGAACCAGAACTCGATCGCCAAATACATCACTAAATCAAATGATGAATCTGGCGTTGCTCATGCTATTCGTACGTGGGTACTGTAAAAGAAAGAATAGATGAAAACCGCTCAGCCGAGCGGTTTTGTCTATTTCATTTTAGAATTAGCAATAATTTCAAAAAACAAATCAGTCTTCTTTGATAACTCGATTGAGTAATTTGTCCATCCCACCAGATTATCATCAAATGATTCTATCGCAAATAAAGTAGATTTCTTGAAAGTTCTTGAGTAATTAAATCTTTTGGTGTCACAATACTGTTATTTTTCTATCACAATAAATTACTTTTTCTCTTAAATCTTTCAATTCTCCAGAATAAATAAATTGAAAAATCCAAATTTTCATTAGAAATTGCATTTTAATCCTTTTCGCCCATACAAATAGTGTAGCCTCGCTCCAACAATTTGTTTAGACTTATGATCTCTTAATTTATCTTTTCTCATCAGAATCTGAACCTTTAATAAATATTCCCATTTGAATTCTTTTCCAACCTCTTCTAGCACATTAATAGCTAGAGGAGGAGGTATATGAATTATTTATATATAAAAACATATGAACTGAAATCAACTGAACAACATGATCTAAGCATTTATTCAATTCTTCTTTTGAAGAAATATAAAAATTGCTAGTTCCGTTTAAGACAGATTCTATCTTATCAAAAAGCAAAAATCTTTATCGACCATTAGTACTCAAATTTTATAATTCATGATAATTTGTCAAAGTAATTCTAGGGGTTGCTTATCAAACCTATGTCAACACTTTATATAATTCTTGTAATTTAGGGGCGAATTTGGAGCAAAACACCTCAAATACTAAGTAGAATCAATAGTTTATATGCCCCCTGCAGGAATCGAACCTGCAACTACTCCTTAGGAGGGAGTTGTTATATCCATTGAACTAAGGGAGCTAGAGAAAAACTCTGCCGAATGAGCAGAGTTTTTTGGTCGAATTAACGACGGATTTCTTTGATACGAGCTGCTTTACCTTGAAGAGCACGCAAGTAGTACAATTTCGCACGACGTACTTTACCGTAACGAACAACTTCGATCTTTTCAACACGTGAGTGTGAATTGAAGATACGTTCAACACCTACACCGTTAGAGATTTTACGAACTGTGTAGTTTTCAGAGATGCCAGCACCTTTACGTGCAATAACAACACCTTCAAAAATCTGGATACGTTCACGGTTACCTTCGACAACTTTCGCGTGTACACGAACAGTGTCACCAGGACGGAATGATGGGATATCAGTACGAAGTTGACCTTCAGTCAAGCTTTGGATTAATGGATTCATTTTATTCTCCTATCTTTGTCAATCTTGAGGAAACTTCCTCAGCGGATAAACTGTATTTTTGTGCGTCCATTACACACAAGATACAGTTTACCAAATTTCCATAAAATAGTAAAGAAATTTATAGCAAAATTCCTAAAAAAATCGCTACTAAACCACCGAAGTAAGTTAAGAAAAAATAGCTGAAAAATACTTTCCTATCGCTCAACAGTCTTTGAAGTTCATCGTTCAAGGTTGAAAAAGTGGTTAGACCTCCACAAAAACCTGTAGCAAGAATAGCATAGAGCTCTTTATCTTCCACATAATTATAGAATAAACCAATTAAAAAACAACCTAGAAGATTTGCAAGAAGTGTACCTAGTGGTAAACCCCTCTCTTGATTGAGGCTAGACAGGAAATAACGGACAAGTGCTCCGACTCCACAAGCAAGTGCTAGATAAATGATTACCATTTCTTCCTCCCTAGATAATAAGCCAATAAAAGCCCTCCACCAATGCTCAGAACTAGATAGATTACCAGACTTGGATAAGAACCTGTATCCAGCAATTTTACGGCATCTAACATAAGACTAGAAAAAGTGGTCAGACCACCACAAAAGCCCGTTCCCAGTGCTAAAATCAGACCCTTACTGCTCCCCTTATAAACCAAATAACCTTTGACAAGATAGACTAAGCAGAAAATACCTAGATAGTTGACAAAGAGAGTGCCCCAAGGGAAGCCTGGGCTGGCTGGCAACCATATAGAAATCAGATAGCGGACAAGTCCTCCCAGCATGGCAGCTAGAAAAATTCCTAGCGGATAGAATTGTTCTTTTTTCATAAGAGTTTCTGCTCCTGGTAGTCTCTAGACCGCTTGAGAATATCTGAAAAAGTTGCGACAATTGTCTCTTCGTATTTTTTATTGCTGACACGACTTCTGACTTTTTCAAAGATAGCTTCTTCTCTTTTGGTGTCCAAAATCGGTTTTCCTGAAGCCTTTTTATAAGCAACTACGCCTTCCACAAGATGCATTCTTTCTTCCAAGAGCTTCACGATTTGATCATCAATTTGATCGATTTCTTGTCTAATAATATCTAAATCCATAGAGTCTCCTTTTTTATTTGAATGATTTTAGCAAAAATCTTCTAGATGGAATGGTACATTTTTAAGAACAACTAACAAAAACTGCACTGACAACTTTCATCAGTGCAACTTCATGCTTATCCTACTTTTAGCTAGTTAACTCTTCTCGAATTGCTCTAGCGTTCAATATCTTCTTCTTCAGCAAAGATCTACTTTGACAGATTCTGAACCTTTCAGCTCCTGTAGAAGCAAATACATGATCAAAATCATCAACAGCTTTACAAAAACTCGTCGTAGAAAGCTATCACCGATCCAACAACTCCATAGATTTTGCCATTCAAGTTAAGATCTGCTAGGTCTTCACAGAAGTCCATCATCTTCATCAGGCAAATTCTCCATCACCGTAGGGTATAGGTTGCTAAATTGCGATATCATCTGTAGCGAAGCGTCAACAGTTGCTTACACCTGTCCACATCGACATCCAACCCAAGTCACGTAATTTATCTGCTACAATATCTGCGATTTCTTTCAGCATTACCGGTCATACTGGCAAGCACAATTTTACACGCCATATCGTCCTTCCTCAATTTATCTTTTCTCCATTATATCGTTACACTTTTCATTTTAAAATAGAAAACCTTGTGCCACAAATGAAATGAGGAAAAAGAATTGAGGCGCATGACGGAAATCTCACACCTGAGAAAAATTCAAAGAATACGATACCATTATCATTCACCGTCATATGAAACTAGACCCTGATGCCTTGGGAAGTCAGGTTGACTAAAGGCCTCTTGGAACATCATTTCCCTGAGAAAACATCAGTAGTTGTTATGATGAACCAACGCCAACATGGCTGGCAAATGATCGGATCAGGTTGTGATATGACTACCACGGTGCTCTTGCAATTATCTGTGATACAAGCCTATCACTAGCTCTCATTGATGATAAGCGTAACAGGCTGAAACTGTTATCAGTGATTGATCACCATCCAAATGATGTAAGTTTATGGGGACTTGGTCTGGGTGACACCAACCCTCAGTAGTGCTAGTGAGATTGCCCCTTGCGCAGAAACAAAAGCCTGAGCTTTGGATTATGCTGCGTAAACTCATTGTGTGGTGGTATTATTGGTGATACAGGTCGCTTCTTATATCCTCCACTTAGTCGTACTCTTCATGCTCGTCAATCATTACTGAACATAATTTTGACATGCAGAATTAACCGTAAGATGGACACGATTAGTTTTCAAAACTGCTAAACCTCAAGCAGTGTCTATGATCACTTAGAAGTCGATGAAAATGAGTTGCTCATGTCATTCCAAGCCAAGAACTTCTCCAGTCTTACCAAATAATGATTCTGAAAACAGCTGCTATTGTTGGAGCTCCAGGTCGTATTGAGGATGTCAATCTATGGGGAATTTTTGTAGAACAAGCAGACGGTCACTATCGTGTTCGCCTTCGCAGTAAATTTGTCCCAATCAATGGTGTTGCAAAAGAACATGATGGCGGTGGGTCATCTCGCATGGTGCTAACTCCTATAGGGTTTAGAAGAGAATGAACTCATCTACAATAAAAACTTCAAGAAAAATAGATAAAAGCTTTCACAAACTTTAGAATCTGATAGACTCAGTATGGTAACAATCTATGGCTCGACTATAGGCAGAAAGGAAATATTGTCAAAATGAAAAAGATATCCATCCAGAATATCGTCTGAGTTGTCTTCATGGACACAACTACTGGTTACCAATTCCTTAGCGGTTCAACAAAACGCTCTAACGAAACTGTTGAGTTCGAAGGCGAAACTTACCCATTGATCCGTGTGGAAATTTCATCAGACTCACACCCATCTCTACACTGGACGTCAAAAGTTCACCATAAGCAGATGGATCGCGTGGATCGTTTTCAACAAAAATATGGTCTCAAATAATCATAAAAAGAACAGTTCCACTGTTCTGTTCTTTCAAATTAGGTCAATCACAACTGCTGTACCACTACAAGTGACCATTAGCATACGCATTCAGCCCCTAAAGTTTCATAGTCCATTTTTGATACTCATACAGCATTGGTCTCATTCACTTGCACGCTCCATCATTTCTGCTAGAGCTTCTTCCTCTTGCTTGAGTCAACTTGCCTCTCATAACTTACCAGCCACCATGTCCTCCCAAAACACTCATGAAGCTTTCAGCAGCCATATTTCGGAACATACTACTAGCAAACTACCTACCAAAGACGATTCCTTGCAGGATAGGATTTTCTGTACCACTCCTGTGAAGTTGTGCCAATCATCTCCTTCCTCCCAACTTCTTTATATAATTAAAACTCTTTTCACTAATTCCTGTCAAGAAATTCCTACAAAGGGCCCAGTGGTTGAAAGGAAAACTCTCATCACCATCCTTGTTTGCTATCCATTTAGTGCCACGTGTGTGAATGGTGGCCTCGAAATCTTTCTTTGGTAAGCCTTGAACTGAGATAGGCTTCTCAGCCTCACCATTCTTACCAATCGTAGAGCTTCTAAAATCTATGACTGCAGTATAATGAGACTGTCTCTTCCCGCAAAATTGTTCTTAGTCTGTTAAAAGCCTATCGACCAAGCTAGAATGCTTTGATATAATAGGCTTTTCTAAATTCATTATTTAACAGCTGGATACTATTTCTCCAGATTTTTGAAGGGTATGAATATGGTTATAGTCAGGCTCTACATAAGGAACACCAGACTGAGCAAGCCTTACTGATTGCTCAACAAGGTTTGGAAAAAAATCCATTCGAGACACGTTTACTACTCCTTGCTTCACAATTATCTTACGAATTGCATCAACCTGAGCAGGCGGAAGCTTATCTGCTTCAAGCCCAAGAAGATGCGGAAGACCAAGAAGAAATCCTCTTGCGACTAGCAACCATGTATCAGGAGCAAGAACGGTATGAGGATATTCTAGCCTTAGAAGTATATGAGCCAGAAAATCTCTTGACTAAGTGGATGATTGCACGGAGTTACCAAGAAACTGAAGATTTGGATGCTGCCTATGAATCTTATCAGGCATTGGTTCCAGAACTCAAGGAAAATCCTGAGTTTTTAGAGCAATACATTCATCTATTACGCGAACTTGGAAGGTTTGAAGAAGCAAAAGAACAGATTCAACACTATCTCAAGTTGGTTCCTGATGATATACAGATGCAGGAATTGTATGAACGTTTATGATAAATGAACAGTAGTCGTCTTAGTAGGCGACTATTTTGATAAAATGAAAGATTTAAAAATCTATAAATTCCATCATAAAAATGAATAGATACAGTATGAATTTCTTTAGCTGATATAATTGTTATAGTTAAATTGAAAAAACTCACTCAAAAAGTGAAACATAGAAAGATTTGAATTATGACACAAGTAAAAATCGTAACAGATTCTTCTGTTACCATTGAACCAGAAGTGGTCAAAGAATTAAATATTACCATCGTTCCGCTCTCTGTAATGATTGATAGTGTTCTTTATTCGGATGCTGATCTTGAAGAAGGGGAATTTCTTCGCTTGATGCAAAGAGTGTAAAAATCTTCCTAAAACGAGTCAACCTCCAGTTGGACTCTTTGCTGAAATCTTTGATGAGTTGAGTAAAGACGGTAGTCAAATTTTAGCTATTCATATGTCGCATGCCTTATCTGGCACTGTGAAGCGGCGCGTCAGGGAGCCAGTCTATCGACTGCTAAAGTAACTGTAGTAGATAGTTCTTTTACAGACCAAGCCCTCAAGTTTCAAGTTGTTGAAGCAGCTAAATTAGCTCAAGAAGGGCAAGACTTAGAAACAATTGTGGCTCATGTTGAAGAAGTGAAGAAAAACACAGAGCTCTACATCGGTGTTTCAACCTTGGAAAACCTTGTTAAAGGTGGTCGTATTGGCCGTGTGACAGGTCTTTTAAGCTCTCTATTAAATATTCGCGTAGTCATGCAGATGAAGGATGATGAATTGCAACCAATCGTGAAAGGACGTGGAGCTAAGACCTTTAAGAAATGGTTGGATGAACTAGTTTCAAAATTGTCAGAGCGTTCTGTTTCCGAAATTGGTATTTCCTATTCTGGAACTAGAGACTGGGCAGAAGAGATGAAAGAAATCCTACAACCATTCGTTGAAAAACCAATCTCTGTACTTGAAACAGGTTCGATTATTCAGACCCATACAGGTGAAAATGCTTGGGCTATTTTGGTCAGATATGAGTCCTAAAAAAATAAAGAAAATAGCAAGAAATAGCGTTTTTGACTTGACCTACAAGAGAATTTAGGATATGATTGTAATTGTTAATTAGAAAATATTTGGAGGAATTATTAACATGGCAAACAAAACAAGATTTGATCGCCAAAGTAGCAGAAGCTACAGAATTGACAAAGAAAAGACTCAGCAGCAGCAGTTGATGCTGTATTTGCAGCAGTAGCTGATTACCCTTGCAGCTGGTGAAAAAGTTCAATTGATCGGTTTTGGTACTTTCGAAGTTCGTGAGCGTGCAGCACGTAAAGGTCGCAACCCACAAACTGGTAAAGAAATCACTATCGCAGCTTCAAAAGTTCCAGCATTCAAAGCTGGTAAAGCTCTTAAAGACGCTGTTAAATAATGAATTTAGAAAAAGCCTATTGTATCAAGCTTTCTAGCTTGGTCGATAGGCTTTTTTGTAGTTTTTAAAAGGGGCAGGAAAGAACAGTATTTTACTAGTACCAGTCATAGATTTTAAGCTCTACTATTGGTAAGAATAGTGAGGCTGAGAAGCCTATCTCAAGTTAGGCTTGCAAAGAAAAGATTTAGGCCACCATTCATACAATTGGCACTAAATGGATAGCAAACAAGGATGGTGAGTAGAGTTTCCTTTCAACCACTGAGCCCTTTATAGAATTTCTTGACAGAATTAGTGAAAGGGTTTACAATTATATAAAAGAAGTTAGGAGGAAAGGAAGATGATTATTTCAACTACGGGAATTGAAGGCAAGAAAATCCTATCCTACAAAGGAATCGTCTTTGGTGAAGTGGTTGCTGGCGTTAATATGTTCAAAGATATGGCTGCTGGCTTCCGTAATGTTTTTGGAGGACGAGCTAGTAGTTATGAAGGCGAGTTGACTCAAGCAAGAGAAGAAGCTCTAGCAGAAATGATGGAGCGTGCAAGTGAACGTGGAGCAAATGCTATTATAGGTATAAAAATGGACTATGAAACTTTAGGGGCTGAAAATGGTATGCTAATGGTCACTTGTAGTGGTACAGCAGTTGTGATTGACTCCCTAATTTGAAGAAACAAAAAAAAGAACAGTCGGAACTGTTCTTTTTATGATTATTTGAGACCGTATTTTTTGTTGAAACGATCCACGCGTCCATCTGCTTGAGTGAACTTTTGACGTCCAGTGTAGAATGGGTGTGAGTCTGATGAAATTTCCACACGGATCAATGGGTAAGTTTCGCCTTCGAACTCAACAGTTTCGTTTGTGCGTTTTGTTGAACCGCTAAGGAATTGGTAACCAGTAGTTGTGTCCATGAAGACAACTGGGCGATATTCTGGATGGATATCTTTTTTCATTTTGCAATATTTCCTTTCTGCCATGGTCTCTTTGCGAGCCATAGATTGTTACCATACTAGTCTATCAGATTCTGATAAGTTTGGCAAGCTTTTTATCTATTTTTCAGCAAGTTTTTTAATTTTTTGTAGATGAGTTCATTCTCTTCTAAACTATAGGAGTTAGCACCACTTGCGAGGGGATGGCCACCGCCATCATGTTCTTTTGCAACACCATTGATTGGGACAAATTTACTGCGAAGGCGAACACGATAGTGACCGTCTGCTTGTTCTACAAAAATTCCCCATAGATTGACATCCTCAATACGACCTGGAGCTCCAACAATAGCAGCTGTTTCAGAATCAGTTATTTGGTAAGACTGGAGAAGTTCTTGGCTTAGAATGACACGAGCAACTCCATTTTCATCGACTTCTAGGTGATCATAGACATAACCTTGGAGTTTGGCAATTTTGAAACTAATCGTGTCCATCTTACGAGTTAATTCTGCATAGTCAAAATTATGTTCGCGTAGATGGCTTGCGATACGAAGAGTACGACTAGAAGTGGAAGGATATAAGAAGCGACCTGTATCACCAATAATACCCGCACACAATAGTTTAGCAGCATAATCCGAAAGCTCAAGCTTTGTTTCTTCTGCAAAGAGGGCAATCATCTCACTAGCACTACTAGAGTTGGTGTCTACCCAGACCAAGTCCCCATAAACTTCATCATTTGGATGGTGATCAATCTTGATAACAGTTTCAGCCTGTTGGTAACGCTTATCATCAATACGAGCTGTATTGGCTGTATCACAGATAATTGCAAGAGCACCGTGGTAGTCACTATCTGCAACCTGATCCATCTTTGCCAGCCATGTTAGCGTTGGTTCATCATAACCAACTACCTTGATATTTTTCTCAGGGAAATGATGTTCCAAGAGAGCCTTTAGTCCAACCTGACTTCCCAAGGCATCAGGGTCTGGTTTCATATGACGGTGAATGATAATGGTATCGTATTCTTTAATTTTTTCTAAAATTTGCTGGCAAATTTCCATAAATAACCTCAATTCTTTCTCATTTCATTGTAGCACAAGAGTTTTTATTTTTAAAATGAAAAAGATGTTGATATAATGGAGAAAGATAAATTGAGGAGGACGATATGGCATTAGCAAAAATTGTATTTGCCAGTATGACCGGTAATACCGAAGAAATCGCAGATATTGTAGCAGATAAATTACGTGACTTGGGATTGGATGTCGATGTGGACGAGTGTACAACTGTTGACGCTTCAGACTTCCTAGAAGCAGATATCGCAATTGTAGCAACCTATACCTACGGTGATGGAGAATTGCCTGATGAGATGATGGACTTCTATGAAGACTAGCAGATCTTAACTTGAATGGCAAAATCTATGGAGTTGTTGGATCAGGTGATACTTTCTACGACGAGTTTTGTAAAGCTGTTGATGATTTTGATCATGTATTTGCTTCTACAGGAGCTGAGAAAGGTTCAGAATCTGTCAAAGTAGATCTTTCTGCAGAAGAAGAAGATATTGAACGCTTAGAGCAATTCGCAGAAGAGTTAGCTGCTAAAGTTGGATAATATAATGTTGCACTGATTGGTTAAGTCAGTGCAGTTTTTATTAACTAGAATTAGGATTATACTAGCCTATTTAGTGCTTTTTTGGTACAATAATTCAAATAAAAAGGAGGCCCTATGGACTTAGATATTATTAGACAAGAAATCGACAAAATCGATGACCAAATCGTCCAACTTTTAGAAGAAAGAATGCATCTAGTTGAGGGCGTAGTTGCTTATAAAAAGTCTACAGGAAAACAAATATTAGATTCCAAAAGAGAAGAAGCTATCTTTGAAAAAGTCAGAAATCGTGTCAGCGATAAAAAGTACGAAGAAACAATTGTTGCGACTTTTTCAGATATTCTCAAGCATTCTAGAGACTACCAGGAGCAGAAACTCTTATGAAAAAAGAACAATTCTATCCGCTAGGAATTTTTCTAGCTGCCATGCTGGGAGGACTTGTCCGCTATCTGATTTCTATATGGTTGCCAGCCAGCCCAGGCTTCCCTGGGGGAACTCTTTTTGTCAACTATCTAGGAATTTTTTGCTTAGTTTATCTTGTCAAAGGTTATCTGGTTTATAAGGGGAGCAGTAAGGGTCTGATTTTAGCACTGGGTACAGGTTTTTGCGGAGGTTTGACAACCTTTTCTAGTCTCATGTTAGATGCTGTAAAACTGCTGGATACAGGTTCTTATCCAAGTCTGGTAATCTATCTAGTTCTGAGCATTGGTGGAGGGCTTTTATTGGCTTATTGTTTAGGGAGGAAGAAATGGTAATCATTTATCTAGCACTTGCTTGTGGAGTCGGAGCACTTGTCCGTTATTTCCTGTCTAGCCTTAATCAAGAGAGGATTTTACCACTAGGAACACTTCTAGCAAATCTTTTAGGTTGTTTTTTAATTGGTTTATTCTATAATTATGTGGAAGATAAAGAGCTCTATGCTATTCTTGCTACAGGTTTTTGTGGAGGTCTAACCACTTTTTCAACCTTAAATGATGAACTCCAAAGACTGTTGAGCGATAAGAAAGTATTTTTCAGCTATTTTTTCTTAACTTACTTCGGTGGTTTAGTAGCGATTTTTTTAGGAATTTTGCTATAAATTTCTTTACTTTTTCTAGGGAAATTTGGTAAACTGTATCTTGTGTGTAATGGACGCACAAAAATACAGTTTATCCGCTGAGGAAGTTTCCTCAAGATTGACAAAGATAGGAGAATAAAATGAATCCATTAATCCAAAGCTTGACTGAAGGTCAACTTCGTACTGATATCCCATCATTCCGTCCTGGTGACACTGTTCGTGTACACGCGAAAGTTGTCGAAGGTAACCGTGAACGTATCCAGATTTTTGAAGGTGTTGTTATTGCACGTAAAGGTGCTGGCATCTCTGAAAACTACACAGTTCGTAAAATCTCTAACGGTGTAGGTGTTGAACGTATCTTCCCAATCCACACTCCACGTGTTGAAAAGATCGAAGTTGTTCGTTACGGTAAAGTACGTCGTGCGAAATTGTACTACTTGCGTGCTCTTCAAGGTAAAGCAGCTCGTATCAAAGAAATCTGTCGTTAATCTGACTCAAAAAAACTCTGCTCATTCGGCAGAGTTTTTTTCTAGCTCCCCTTTAGTTCAATGGATATAACAACTCCCTCCTAAGGAGTAGTTGCAGGTTCGATTCCTGCAGGGGGCATATAAACTATTGATTCTACTTAGTATTTGAGGTGTTTTGCTCCAAATTCGCCCCTAAATTACAAGAATTATATAAAGTGTTGACATAGGTTTGATAAGCAACCCCTAGAATTACTTTGACAAATTATCATGAATTATAAAATTTGGAGTACTAATGGTCGATAAAGATTTTGCTTTTGATAAGATAGAATCTATCTTAAACGGAACTAGCAATTTTTATATTTCTTCAAAAGAAGAATTGAATAAATGCTTAGATCATGTTGTTCAGTTGATTTCGGATTCATATGTTTTATATATAAATAATTCATATACCTCCTCCTCTTTTTAGCTATTAGTGTGCTAGAAGAGGTTGGAAAAATTCAAATGGGAATATTTATTAAAGGTTCAGATTCCTATGTGAGAAAAGATAAATTAAGAGATCATAAGTCTAAACAAATTGTTGGAGCGAGCTACACTATTTGTATGGGCGAAAGGATTAAAAATGCAATTTCTAATGAAAATTTGGAAAAAATTTTTCAATTTATTTATTCTGGAGAATTGAAAGATTTAAGAGAACAAGTAATTTATTGTGATAGAAAAAATAACAATATTGTGACACCAAAAGATTTAATTACTCAAGAACTTGCAAGAAACCTACTTTTATTTGCAATAGAATCATTTGATGATAATCTGGTGGGATGGACAAATTACTCAATCGAGTTATCAAAGAAAACTGATTTGTTTTTTGAAATTATTGCTAATTCTAAAATGAAATAGACGAAAACCGCTCTGCTGAGCGGTTTTCGTCTATTCTTGCCTTTTTACAATACCCAGGTACGAATCGCATGGGCAACACCAGATTCGTCATTTGTTTTGGTGATGTATTTGGCGATTTTTTTGAGTTCTGGGTTTCCGTTTTCCATAACAACGGGATTACCAACGACTGCTAGCATGGCACGGTCATTTTCTTCATCCCCGATCGCCATGGTTTCATCCTTACTTAGTCCAAGTTTCTCAGCTAGGTGAGTGATAGCAGATCCCTTGTCTACATCCTTTTTAAGGAGTTCTAGGTAGAAATGGAGCAGATTTGTTGATAGAGTAGCGCTCGTAAAATTCTGCTGGAATCTTTTTCAATAGCGGCATCCAGAATTTCAGGCTCATCGAT
>BNJS01003216.1_pt1 | contig 35363 bp, 31 predicted proteins | sample 8540461 | NCBI WGS metagenome assembly BNJS01 (sample SAMD00202454, study PRJDB9452) | human saliva metagenome | isolation source: human saliva | place: Japan
AATATTATAGCATAAACGCAAAATAAAGCCAAATGACACCCTTTGGTGCTATGAGTAGTCAATAAAACTTATAAATAATCTACTATTACAACTCAAATTCCTATTTTAGTTTTTAGAGTTAGCAACAACCTGATATATTTTATTTCTCATCATCCTGCTTGGAGACTTTATAGAGCTAGGGTTTCGACGTAAGGTAGTTTCAGGAGAAATCGTTACCTTGAAACAATGAGAGTTTGTTAGTCCAAGGATTGTGGGATAGAAGATTAGAGGGGTCGATATGTTTTTACTTTGATTTTAAACTTATTTTATGTTAGTAATTAAAATGAAAATTGCAATTTTGAGGGCGACAACCAAGCATTGGAATTGCCGAACTCGAAAGTGTTTTTGTGCGAGAAAAATTCTGTGCTTGGTGATTACGCTTTGTCTTATCGAAACTGAAAAACTTAATGTTTCACATTTTGGTTCAATCTTAAAAACTGGTCAAGTAGCTTTCGAAATTAACTCAACAGATTGGCGAGAAGTTTCAGATGACTAAAATTTTTGAACAAAGATTTTTCAAACTTTGAAGGAAAAATTACTCTTGGAATTTTCTACTTACGGCCTAAAACTTCGACCAAATGAACTTTTCAAAAACGAGCTCGGTTATTAAGCAGAAACTTAAAAATCATGACGTTTCTGTGCGAATTATTCCTTCAAAACAATTAGCGCTTTTCAACCGCAATTTCGCACAATAACAAATCATTTGGCCCAGGTGGAGATTGAAAATTTTAGCAGTTCGTGGCGGTAAAAACAATTATCGCCTCAAGTGAAGGTGCACAAAATATCCGAGTTAGTGCCAAACGTGACCAAAATCGACCAAAACGTGATGCTTTTGTAGGAATGCTACCAGCAAAACTGGCTCAAACAATGATTAACTTTGGTGCTGGTAAAATCAGCTACAAATTAAAGCTTTTTGGGTGAAAAACTCTCGAAAAACCCCATCCTTGATCCATTTTGCGGAACAGTGCTGGTTCTTCAAAGAGCACTTTTAAAAGGTTTTGAAGTTAATCGGAACAGATTTAAGTGAAAAATGATAGAATTTTCGAAAAAGAAAACAGTGAGTGGTTTTTGCAAGAATTTAAACCACACACGGCAAACTTGGTGAAATCTATCTAAAGCTGACGCAACAGATGAAAAATGGGCTTTTGCCGACACCCTTTTCAACTGTTGTTTGCGAAACTTATCTAGGACAGCCATTCTCTGCTCCGCCTTCACCATTAACAGAAGTTCGTGAAAAATTGTAACGTATACTTCAAATTTTTGAAAAACCTATGTTCACAAATTCCAGCTTGGAACCCAGATTTGCATCGTCTTCCTGCCTGGAAAACACAAAAATGGCCATTTTCACACCTTCCACTTGTTGACTTTTTAAAATGAGGCTGGGTATAATGAAAAGAATTTATGCGCGTTAAACCACAAGATCTAATATATTATCGCGAAGATCGGTTGTGGCGCGTGAATTATTAGTACTCAATAAGGAGTCAAAAATGTCACACGTTAAATCGGGTGGTTCAAGTAAGAGACATCCTAATAACGCCGGTCAACGACTTGGTGTTAAACGATTTTAGTGGCCAAAAAGTTAACGAGGGTGAAGTTCTCGTTCGACAAACTGGTGCAACTAAATTGGTGAAGAGACTACATGAGCCGAAATTTCACGATTCATGCCAAACAAGACGGTGTTGTGAAATTTAAACAAATCCAAAACGCAAATTACTGGTAAAACTGAACGACGCGACAGTTGTAGAAGTTTAGCTGCATGATATACAACAATGAGTCTTTCATATCGATCGACTCATTTTTATTTATTATTTATTCTCTAATAGCTTTCATCAAGACCTAGATGCTCACGAATTTTTCGATTACATCAGAAATAACAACTTGAGATTTCACAAAATAATCATCAACGCCCAGCTCTTCAGCGTTTTCTGTCACTCTCTTGACTTAGGCTGTAAGCATACTAATTTAATTCATTGTTTCTGGTGTATTTCGTAAACTATCCAAAAACATCAAAACCAGATATTTTTGGCATCATCGCATCGAGTAGAATTAAATCTGGACGATATTTTATGGGCAGCTGTTTGAGAGCCTGTTCACCATCATGAACCTCAATAACTTCAAAATCCTCCATCTCAAGTCGAGCACGATAAACGCTAGCTAAAAACTTCATCATCTTCAACTAATAAAATCTTCTTTTTGCTTCCATTCTCCTCTAATTAAATATAATTATTTTTCAAAATCTCTAACCCCTTACTTTTCTGAATGTCATTTAATAAATAACTTTCACCTTGTGGATTTTTACTTCAATATCTGGCGATATTCCGTTATTCGAAATATTCCACTTGGCGTAAAACCATGCGATCGTAACTTTCAACAAAGCGTCATTAGGCATATTAATCGTCGTTTGAACACTTCCTTTGCCGTAGATTTTTCGCCAACAATTTTGAGCGGCTCTATGTTCTTTTAAGCACCTGCAACAATTTCGCTTGCGCTCGCCGAAGATCCATCAAGTAAAATTACAGTTTTAACACCTTTCAAAGGATTATCGCTAGTCGCCCTGAATCTCCTCAACCGTTTTTGAACCAGCTTTCTCACTCACAATTAGAGCATTCTTCTCAAGCCACAAGCTTGCAACGGTTTTTGCCGCTTGGACATACCCCCCGCCATTTCCGCGCAGATCCAAAATAACTTTCGAAATTCCCTCATTTTTAATTTCTTCAGCATATTTCTTTGCCAAAGCACCAGTTTCATTGTCGAATCTATAATCGAAAGTGTTTGCGACACCGTCTTTCTTCGTGAGCTCTACGCTTGGATTTTTCGATTTTTGCACGCGTTACTGAGAATTCTTTCTTTTCATTGCCACGAACCACACCAATCTTAACAGTTGTTCCGGCATCTCCACGAATTTTTGCTAATTTCAGAAATATTTTTCTTTTCGAAACATCCTCACCATTAACTTTCAATCACATCGCTTGCTAAAATTCCTGCACTTTCAGCTGGATTTTTAGCTAAAACTCACACAACTTTCAACAGAATCGCCATCTTTTTGCGAGCTCAACACCAATTCCCGTTCCAACGTCACCGCTTAAGCTCTATTGAATTCTTCAGCCTCTTTAGAAGTCATATATTCCGTGTAGTTTTATCTCCCGCTGCTTCAACTAAACTTTCAAGCACCATCGATAATTTTTGTTTATCAATTTCACCATCAAAATTTGAGGCTAAAGCTTGATAAGTTTTTCGACATTCGAAAAATCTATTCTTTCAACCTTTTTCAGTCCAAAAACTGAGCGCAATTAAATTTCTAATATCATCTATTCTTGAGCCACCCGCAAAAGCCTAGAACCAGCATAAAAACTGAAACTAAAACCAGCGTTGAGCGTTCAACTTTTTACCTCTATCCATAAATTCCATTATATCACAAAAACACAAGCATAACAAAAATAAGATTCGAAATATAGGTTTTTAATATTCATCCTCTAAAAATAATCTGAATTTGCACTATTTTTGTGCTATATATATTATATTTCTTCAAAAGATTTCGCAATATAAGCTCAGGATTTTCTAAAGTAAAGCTTTAGTAATTTGATAGCTTTTCAGAATCGTGATAATCAATTTCTTGAATAGATTCATTAAAAATTGTATATTTTTGAATTTGGTAAAGCTGTAATAATAGGAGAATGAGTAGCTATGATAAATTGAGCTCCGCTTTGTGTTAGTTCATATATTTTTGCCATAAAGGCTAATTGATTTTTGTGGGGAAAAGAGCAGCTTCTGGTTCTGTCTAAGATATATAATCCATTAGGTTTTAAATTTATTTAAAAACTAGACCCAGAATGCCTGACCGTGCGAGCGTTCGTGCGAGTTCCGCCGTAAGAATCTAACATATCCCAGTAGCAATCTCTCTACTGTATATATCTTCCAGATAAGTAGCACATTATAAAAACTTTCAGCCCTCAAGAAAAATCCATCCCGTGGTCGCTTTAGCCCTCTAACAATCTGAATATATTCACTAAGGTTTGAATGCGTTTCTTTGGTTGCGAAATTAAAAATTAACAGTTCCTCCCTCGGGATTAAATCCTAAAGAAACCGCAATACCTTCTCAAGTAAAGTTGACTTTACCACTCCCATTTTCGCCCATAAAAAGGTAATAGGAGAAGACAGATTTAGAGAATCAATGGAATTTATTGATGGAATTTCAGGTAGTATTTACCTTTAGGTATAGGTTTTATCCTATTTCTTTGATGAGCATCCATTGTATCCCCTTTCATATTATATCATTTTTAATAGATAAAGGAGAAACTTTTAATAATAAAAATTTATTGATAGCTTATTTTTGATAAAATCTATCCAAAACTTTATAAAGCACATCCTACTTCGTGAAATTTTTAAATGAGCACTTTTAGTTAATCGCTAAAACAAATATTGACAGCGAGTCAGATAAACTGACTCGCTAAATATTAATCGAAATATACATATGTATCATAAGTGCTTACAGGAACTGTCATTGGTCGAGGAATTGCCCCCAGCGTCCGTTCACAAAATAGTTATACTGCGAAATCGTAACCATATTTCCGTTAACAGCTTCAACCCAAACAATATGCCCATATTGACCGCCACTCATCACGCCGAATGATCCAACTTTTGGAGTATTTCCAGTTCGAAAACCTGCTCGCCGTGCACTGGCTGGAAACATCTTTAGCGTTACCCCAATATGCAGCATTAATTCCTTTTTGTTGTGCGCAATTTTCATGCAACATAAAGCTCACGCACTGGCGACAGCCATAACCATAGCCGTCAGTTCCGTTTCCATCTGCACTCACCATGACTCACAGCATTTGCGTCGACAGACAATTGCAGTCATTCCAGGATAATTACTTGTTCCAGCTATGGCTTGCGGAAGCGCTCCTCCACCAGCCGCCCGAGCAGCACGTAAAAATTTGAACTTGGATTATATCCTGTTGTTGCTGAAGAGCTGCCTTTTTGACGAGTCTCGCTCATTTGCATATTTTGTATACTCAGCTTCATCATTTTTAGTTTGAGCAATCAATTCATTTTGCTGACGAATCTTTCTTGAAGAGCAAACTCAGCTTGTTTCTGATTAGTTAAAGACCTGTATAACTTCATCTCGTTGTTTCGAGTTCAGCTGTTTGCTCGCTTAATACCATCAACCTTTTTCAACTAACTGATTCTTCACCGCACCTTTGATATTCAAAATTATCAAGCGCTTTCGAAAGATTGACTACTTCCTGCGATCCGCTCGATTGGTGTTACATCATCTCTCAATCGACATTGCAGCCAAAATAGAGCCTAAAGCACTCTCGATTTCGTCTCATACTTTCTTCGTTACTTTTTATACTCAAGTTGCAATTTTTCGAACTGGCTTTTTGATACATAGCAGATCTGTGATTGAATTATAGATTTTTCTTATTCTCTATACCGCTAAGTTCATTCTGAAGTGTCTGAGCTTTTATTTCGAAGGTCGCTTGCACGAGATTTAGCACCACTAATTTGAGATTCTAGTGCTTTAATTTCTTTATCGAGCTGTTCGAACGCTCTTCTCTGGCTTCAGACACTTTTTGGCAAAGCTGCAACAACACCAGCAACAACAACTCCAAGAGAAATTGCACTCATTTATCACTAAATTCTTCTTCTTAATCTTTTTCATAGCTTTGTTTTCTTTTTATTTTAACTTTATTCTTAAATAGATTAACCACAATCTTTTTTCGAAGACAAGACCTTTCTATATTTTTAGATACTTTCTTGTTGCAGTAAATGCAGAAACAACACCAATAAATGAGCCAATAAAATTAGACCTAGAATAACCAAAACACCATAAATTTGTAGAAATGAAATCTACCGGCGAAACTATAATTCCATAAGTTTCAAGCTTAGTCTTCGAAAAGAAAAAAATAATCGAATATCCAATAATTGACGCCAAAAATCGCCGCAATCGTTCCGCAAAATTACAGCTTCAACCAAAAAAACGGACCAACAATAAAACTCTTGTTAGCACCGATCAATTTCATCATATAAATCTCTTCTCGACGGTTTAAAAATCGCCATTCGAATTGTATTAAAAATGACTCAAACTCGCAATAATTACAAAAGAAATTGAACCTGCGAGAATTCCAACTTTTCCTCAGCAAAAGTGTAATCGTGTTCGAAATATTCTTAATCACCCTCATTTCGATCGCTCGCATATGTTGGCAGATGATCTGGGTCAAGGCTTGATTTTTATCAATTTGTTATTTTCAACAAGATTTTTAAGCTCGGTTGAATCTGAAATATCAATAAGTTTAACATTAAAAATACCAAAAATTCATTATTTCGATTCAATCAAGGCTTTTCGAATATCCGCGTCGGCAGAAATTTTTCGCGCAAATTTATCTCGCAGCCTCTTGTGGTGAGGTGTGAGTTATATTTGTCACCGTCTTAAGATCACCGATTAACTTTTCATCTTTCAATATCAGAATTTGAAACACCCTTTTTCAGATAAATCGACATATCAACTTTATTTTTAATATCATCAACAGTATCCATCAAAATTGAGCGCGCGAAGCGAGCCGAAAAATAATCACCAAAGTAACCGTCATCACCGCCGTTGCAGCAACCGAAAGCCAAGCGTTTCGAATGAAGCTATTCGCACCATATTTTGTAATTCTCCAGAGTTAGGGTTTTTGCGACGACGTTGTTTTTGCTGCATAATAACTTTAGAATTTTTGTTTCTTTTCACCTTGCTGACCTGAGAGTTTTGTATGATGTCTTAGCTTTTTCTTCTCATCATTGTCTATATCCCCTTGCGATTGGTCATGAGTGATTTTTCCGCCGTTTGAAAGGTAATCACACGCCTGTTTTAAGTTTGTTTACATTTCAACATTATGAGTCGTTAAAACCACTCGTTGTTCCATAATCGTTAATTTTTCAAGCAATCTAATAATATCCCAACTGTGTTTCTGGGTCGAGATTTCCAGTTGGCTCATCAGCGATCAGAAATTTTTGCTGACGAGCAGAGCGCGTGCAATTACAACACGCTGACGCTTTCACCACCGCTTAACTGATGCGGAAAATTTCCTCTCTTCCTTCAAGACCAACAAGTTTAATAACTTTCGGAACAGTCGCTTTTAATCTCGCGATCTGTCATTCCAGCAATTTCAAGCGCAAAAGCAACATTTTCGAAAAACCGTTCGATTTGGCAAAGTTTAAAATCCTGAAAGATTACGACCAATTCGCGCGTCGCAAAAGTGGAATATCCTTGTCTCGCAATTTATCATAATCAATTCCACCAACAACAATTTTACCGCTGGTTTGCTTTTTTCTTCACGAGTGAGCATTTTTAAAAAGTGAGGATTTCCCACGTCACTCGTTCCAACCAAAATAACAAACTCTTTTTGGTTTAATATGAAGACTGATCCTGTTTATTGCAGGAGTTTTTGAATTCCCTAAACTTTTGTTACACGATCTAATAATATCATCACTTTTTATTATACCAGCTTTTCGCAAAGCGTTCTGACTTATTCTATATTTTATTTAACAGATAAAAATAAGCGGTTGAAAATTAACTGCTTATTTTTATTTTTAGATTTTCTTTCTTTTGAGAAGCTGTGCAGTATAGTTTTCTGGAGAATCTGCAGTTTTATCAATTCCCAAAACCTCTAAAAACATCCCATAGCTCTTGCCAGATCTCATCAGGGTTATCACCTTTTTTAACTTCTTTCAAGCTTGATGAATGTTCCTAATCCTTCAACATCATCTAAAAAGAAAGTCGTGTCTTCAACTTGAAGTTTTTGGCGATTCCGATGACTTCAACCTTCATTTCGAAACCTAATTGCTGGACGATCTGTGCAGTCTCAGAGTAATTCAAACAGGTGTTTCGTGGATCAAATCAACATTTTCAGCATCAATGTGGCGTTTTTGGATTAGCTGATACCAAGGTTTACGTTTTGGGTCAACAATTTTCCGTCCGAATCATTAACTTTGGTAAATTTCGGCGGCTGATAACCGCGAGGTAAAAACGCGATCATTCTGAAAATAACACGACCAAAATCAGTGCCCCTGTATCTGTTAAGCGCTTAACAAAATCAACCTTATTTTTAATTTTTGCTTTTTACGATAACTTTTTCATAGTTCGATTCTACCATATTTTTGCGTGCAATAGTGCTTACGCTTTTAATCTTTGGCGCGCTTGCTCAGCCAAACAAACTGTCGCTGCCATTGCCACATTCAAACTCTCGATTTTCACTAACCTGGGAATTATCACCTTTTTCTAACTTTCGAAAGAACCTCTTCTGAAACGCCAGAACTTCATTGCCAAAAATCCAAGCAGTATTCACTGTAAAATCTCATCATAAATTGTTTTTTGGGCTTTTAAAGCTTGTTGCAAAAAGTTAGAACTTTAGATTCTCGATAGCCTCTTCTAAATCTTCATTCTCAAAAATCTCTAGCTGAAAATGCTTCATCCCTGCTCGCAAAACTTTTTGGCGACCAGCTGAAAACAGTCCCTTTTGAACAAATTATTTGTTTAACACCAAAAACCAACTGCGCTACGTAAAATTGTTCTCCAAATTTCCTGGGTCCTGAATCCTATCGAGGATGATTGAATCTTCACAAAAATTAACACCTTTGATTTTTGGTATTTCCACAACAAACAAAATACCAACACCCTCAATAACAGGACTAATCTTTGAATATATTTTAGCTTCAGCTCGATAATTTCAGTATTCAATTCTTCACATTTTTGAATAATCGCTTCAACTTCTTCGCTTCTTTTTCGAAGAACTCGAAATTACGCAAAAATCCGGCGCACCAAAGCGCTTAAGCCACTCGGCCGTCAGGTGCGCACCCTCAATAATGGTCATCTTTTTGTTTATTTCGAAAACTTTGCTTTTTCTGAAAGTTGAACAAGTTTTTAACCAATGGATTTTGCGCCGAACTAATCTTCTTCATTAAATCTCGCTTGATTTTACGCGAATTTGTGAGGGCATCATCACGATTTCGAACACTAACCAATCCATCACCTTCAACTGTTTCGAAATCGATCACAACAACTTTTTAGCACACCAATTTTCATCTGCTTTAGCGTAAACTTTACCAACTTTTTCCGCTCAAATCAAATTCTACATTTTTTGTATTTTTACGAAGTTCAGAATAAACCTCTCTAGCTTTTTCAACTAAAGCCTCTTTGTTTTTCAAAAGTGGAGCCACGATGATTTTTAGTTGGCGCAAGGTTTTTCTGGTAAGGCTAGATAAGTTCGAGTTTTGCCCTCAGACTCAACCTCGCGATAAGCATTCGAAAGAACCGCCATCAAAAAGCCGTTCAACGCCAAAACTTGGCTCAATCACACGAGGAATGAACTTTTACGCGTTTGCTTATCAGTATATTCCATATTCTTACCACTCGCTCGCTGGATATTCGCAAGATCAAAATCAGTGCGATAAGCAATCCCCATCAACTCTTCTTTACCAATTGGATAATTAAATTCAAAATCAACCGTACGTTTCGAATAGTGTGCGCGGTCTTCTTCTGGAACTTCAAGTTCATATAGTGAACTTTACGGCAAGCCCATTTTTCAGTTAAGAATTCTCGAACTAATTGAAGGTTTTTCGAACTCAGATTCCCAGTTTTCAGGTTTACGAAATACTCAATTTCCATCTGCTCAAATTCTCGCGAACGGAACACAAATCTCGGGCGAAATCTCGTTTCGAAAAGGCTTTTCCCTGTTGAGCAGCTCAAACGGTAGCTTGGATAAAAAGCATCTACCATTTTTTATAGTTTGTAAAAATTCCCTGAGCAGTTTCTGGACGAAGATAAGCTACAGAGTTTTCAGTAACAACTGCGCCAACATTGGTTTGAAACATCATATTAAAGCTACGGACGTCGCTCAAATCATTGCCTTTTGGCGATTTTAAACCCTTTTTCACGAATAATTTTCAGTGATTTTTCTCGTTCGAAAGACCTTCTGCATCAATTCCAGGCATCTTTTAAAAGGTGATCTGCACGATATCGCTCGCCCGTTTTTAAATCTTCAACCAAAGGGTCGGCAAAAGTTGCAGCATGGCCGCTCGCTTTCCAAACTTTTGGATTCATAATGATTGCAGCATCAATACCAAACATATCTTCACGATTTCTCAACAAAAAAATTCCCACCATTACGTTCAGCGATTTTGCGTTTTAACGCTAAACCAAGTGAGCCGTAATCCCAGAGTTCCACGCATTCCGCCATAAACTTCGCTACCCTGCCAAATAAAAACCACGCCGTTTTGCGAGGGCTAACAATTCTATCCATTAAATCTTCGTTCTTCACTTTTTCACTCCGTATAATCTTTTTGACTATTATGCCAAAAGCTCCCATTGCGAGCTTTTCCTTAAAATTATTACAAAATTATAACTTTTAATTTCGATCGACAATAGTAATCAAACCCAAAACAGAAAAAGCTGGGATAATTAAATTTTGAGATTTTTCGAAACCAGTGTTTGGACCTTGAAATTTAGCAGGTTCATCTTTGTTAATCTCCTTAGCTTCTTCATCTTTTTCAGAATTTACTGTTTCTGGTAAAGACATCCTTTAATTCTTTTTAATTTTTGTAATATCTGCATCTGTTGTACACCTTGAATAGACCCTTGAGCAACACAATCTCTTTCATAAACTACAGCACCATCGGTCAAAAGCAACCTGAATATGATATTTAATAATGACAATCACCCCTTCTTAAAATTAATATCACCACTACTAATTCGACTACAATTATTTAAAACAACCGGTGGATATAGGCCGCTACTTCTCTTTGGATTATTCTGCTCTAAAATGAATCTCAAAAATTCTTATCGTCAACACCCAGATACTTTATTTTCACATTATTCGGGCGTTAATCTTAACAATACCATCAGCACTAACCCGGTTTTCAGCAGTTCCTAATAAAATTAGCAGTTCCGTTAGTTTCGGTCTTTCATAGGAACCAAAAATTCAAGCTATCTTCGGCCATCTTTAGAACCGCATACCCTCAACTATTTCGTCAGATATCCATAATTAAATACCTTTGGGTGTTTTACTATTAGTAACATTTCCACAATATAACTTCATCATTATAGCATGTTCTAGATGACCGAGTTAATTTTGTGTTGGTTGTCTTAAAACCTCTTTATCATTCTGGGATAAAAACCCATCAAGTGTAAGAACAGTGATAGGGTAGCTGTTCTCACATTATTGTGTAATGCTAATATTCATTTCCGTAAGACTATCTTGTTTTGCTTCGTCGGTAAATTTAACCTTGAATAAAACCCAGGTATAACTAATCAATTGTATATTTATCCAAATTTTGCAAGCTCAGCAGAGTCTTCAGTATATCTCCAATATTCAGCCTTAGATTTATTTGACTTTTCGGCCTTCATGACAGCAACTATCTTACCATCGCCTTCTATATTATAATTATTATGAAGATCTAGGGGTCCTTTTTGATAAACCTAAAAATATCACCAGCTTTACAGTTTCTGTAAATTTAAAATTAATGCTAAGATCTTTATATTTGTCACCATCCCAGATCTGCCCGTAGTATCGGTTTCTTACCCATAACATGTTTTGGTGAATCTATAAAAGCTGTCCTGAGCCTATGCCGAAACAATGCAAGAATAAAGTATATTTTTATTTTAAACATTTATTTCTCCCTTTTAATAATATACAAAACACTCACGTTTAAATCAATTGTATCATGAGTCAACCATAAACTTTTACAAACTAAAAGTCTTTTCCATACAGCTATCTGGCATCTAACTTGCTGATATTTTATCAATCAGTGTCTATTGCAATGAGTCGCAATATTATCACCTGTAACTTTTGTTCCAAAAATATCACAACCTTTCGATTTTCGAAATAATGCTCACTCAGGAAACCATTAGTCGCATTTAATATCATTCACTTTCAAACTTACCATTAGCGTCTTCCAAAAGACCTTGTCATAAAAATCAAAACTATAGTTCAAAGATCTACCTTGCCAGTCTTTGCCATTTTATCACTTTTCAGATGATTTCATCACCAGAAAAGTCATACCTTACATAAATTAAACGTATTAGGTTTCCAAGAATCTGATATCGCAGGTGTTAAACTTCAACGAAAAATTGTTAATAAAATTTTCAAAATCACCGCTCTCCAATCTGTTCATAGGAGCCCGCAAATCTAATTGCATGATAAAGCAAATTCAGTTCTTTCGAAAATCGCTTCAAAAGTCTCGCCAAAAATTCACACATTCGATTGCTGAAAGAGCGTGTTTCATCTCCTCTTCCCTCAATCACAAAACCACCTCGTTGACTGACTCCAATTCACATAGCTAATTTGATGCGGTGTCTTCCGAACACCTCGCAGTTGCAGCCTGTTTACGTCGGGCGGTAAAAAGTGTGCAAATTCGGTCGGCCTCTGCCAAAATCAGTTCGCCGCAAAACCATTGCCAGCATGTGCGCAGGTGTTCGTCTGAAATTCCTCGATGCGTAATTCTTGTGGATAGGCTTGCGATTTATCAATATTGCCGAATGTTGAAGGCTTTGAGACTTTCGAAATCTAGCTCAGCTCGCTATGATCAGTACAAATTACGAGCAGGAATTTTGCGTGTCGGCGTAGCTTTGACTCATTCAAAGTAGCAAATGCACGAATGCACTTCGAGCAAAAATATCGACAGGAGTATTGATCCGGCAGATTTTTATCAATCTGTAGCAAAATTGCTTTTGCGCGAGAATTCGCTTTTGCAAATACTGAGAATTTGAGCGCAATAAGATTCGTTCGGTATCGACCCAAAAATCCGGTTATCTTTCGATAATTAAAAATTTTTCACAACAAACTCAACTGTCCCGAACGATTTAAATCGACACAAAATGTGCTGCCGTCGCGATGCCGAATAACACTGCCGATTTTTCGCTATTGCCGGTCGCGACTTTGCGCAATAAATAGCAAGCGGAACTTTGCGGACGCGAACTCGCCCTGAACTGGCCGATGATTTTGCTTTTTGATTGCTCGCCAAAGTCGAGGAGTCGGAAGCTCTCGCCATAATCTCGTGCGGTTCGAAACTCGCGACATTCAATTCTGTCAACCTCATACGTGACGAATAAAACGCGCGCTATCTGATTCATCACCGAACGGTAGTCAGTTCGCCAGCATTAACTCTCATTTTCTCGAACGTGACCTGACCCTGTCATGAAGTTTAAAAGCATCGGCAATTCTTAACCACATCATTGCAGATCCGTTATTGGCTCAGCTCGAACATCGCGTCTTCAAGCTTGGAAATTTTAGTTAAATCTTGAACTTGATTCGCAAAGCCCTTTCGCTTGTTGATATCCAATTTGGCGTAAATTCGGTCGATCTTTCAGAACTCGAAAGATCGATCTCGCTATCAGTCAAAGTTGGTGAAAGCTGGCGAATAATTGACACAGGGTTTTCATCTCGTGAGGCAGCAACAAAGAAAACTACTGTCTTGCGCCGCAGATTTAAAACTCCCGCTCATCCATACTTTTTATTATAAGCAAATTTTTGCTATAAAAACTAATCCATTTTCAAAGTGCTTAGAACATTCTCATTCAAAACTTATTGTTGTGAGTGTCGACATCTGTTCTCGGATCATCAAAGTTTTGCTATTTAAATTTGAAATAATAGCTAAAGCCGTTCCGCGAGATTCGGTTATTTCTTCATCATGGTCCTAGGGAAATAATCATGATATCGTAAACTGGTGTCCGTTAACCGATCTGCCCTTCGAAGACAGCTCACGCTTTCAATCCGCTCGTGGAAAAGTCTTTCAGGACTTCGTCCGCATGTCCTTCTCGTAAATTACAACTCGAAGTCCAAAGCGTTTGCGTCGTCCTTTGCTATCTTTTGGAACTGGCGGTACACGATGTCAGGATAGAAATGGGAGAAAAATCCTTTTCGGTCCGGATCCGTTAGATTCAATAGATTGATTCCAGAATGTTGGATAGCTAAATGTCACCTTTCGCTAAACTCTTCTGGTGCGCGGAAATTCTTTAACAGTCTTTCGGCGCTCTTCGTATGTATCTCTTTCATCATCTTCTGCTTGATTTCACGTCTTTTGCTTCGCAACGTAGCTGATTCAATTTACCCGTCGACATCTGTTTTTGACATTTAATTTGATATTCAATATAAAGCAAATTCCAAAATGATCCGCACCAGCAAAACCCGATTAACTCACAGAATAGGTACAATTGTTGAGCCTTGTACTGCCTTTTGAATCTATTCATATCTACCCGTATACTTATGTTTTTATCAAAAGTGCTTTTCAAGAGGCTTATTTTATAGAAAATACTACCATAAAGCAAAGTTCATCTGCATTGAGCGGCTCCTCCCGAGACTTGAACTTGTTCACAAGGCTCTTCAGGCCTCTGTCTCACCAACTGCAGCTCAGCATGCTAATTATACAGTATAAAGCTGATGCAACGTAAGTATGATTTTAGCTAAATGTCCACATTGATTGACTTTTATCTATGTTATTATACAGAGTATTCCCAAAAGGAGCTGTTTCACATGTTATTTAGTAACAATAAACTAACGGTGCAAATTTTCATAATCTACTGTTTTCTTTCGAACGCGTCAGTGCCCGCATAGAGTTGAGACTACTGAAATATGGCGATACCCTGCTGATTATCTGAAAACAGTACGAAAACGTATTCGTATTGAAGGAAATCATTGTCGTAGATGAACAAAACCCTGAGCTGCAAAGATTTGAATTAAATCTTTTAAATAGTGCAGACGAAGCCAAATCAAGGTAGTAAATTGCACAAAACTAAAGCCCGACTTTTAGATGGGCTATCGCGAAATGTCTCAAATTCTAGAGATTTCCTCTGCGATGTTCGCTTCAGACATTTTGTCATTCGACCAAATCTTTGAAAATTCTAAGTACCTGCTTTCTGCTTGTGCATCCATTAAATCGTAGAGATGTCAAGCTCATAATTCGTCGTAATGGCGCTGAAATTAAAATTTTTATTAAACACTTATAAATCGTGCGTTAGCAGTCAAAATCATACATCAGATCTTCCATGATTCTCGTCTCGCAGATACTCGTCACGTCGCGATGGTGGGAACTAAAGAAACCAGCAGCACGCAATTTTCAGACAGCAGGTTTAACCGTGTCGGGTTATTTTTCAGCGACGCGTTATGATAACCTTTCATCTACGCTCGCCAATTCGCGAGCCAAAATCGTCATTTTTATCAGACTGTCTGCACAGATCCGTGAACGTGAATTTAACTTTCGCGTGCATCAGACTTTCGCTTGTCTATCTTCGCTTTCCCAAAGTATGCATACCTTTTCATTCGTTAACTTTGCCTCAGCAAAAGCTGTCTTGAAACTGTAAAGCAGCTACGCCAATGGTGTCACGCGACCAGCTAGTCTCATCAACCGCTATCGCTTTTCTTTACGGCTTCAACAGTAGTTGTTTGGCTTTCAAAATCTGCTGGATAATACTCATCCTCATGATGCGTCCATGTCAATTTCAGCATCCTTGTCTCAAAATTATTGCAACGTTTCCGCCATAAAATTCGAGTCCTTAACGTTTCTTGCAGTCTCCTTGCCAACGGTTAATAAAGTGACTTGTTTTCAGCCAGTCCGTTGTCCTTCTGTTCCATCATTAAAATATCCGTCCTTCGAATCATAAAACCTAAGTTCTGCAGCGAAAAATCTGATTTCGGTCGATATTTCATTTCTTTGAATCCGGTCGTATCTGGCATTACCGTTTTCAAAGAAACTTTTCGCGACAGACCATCAAGCGTCGTCGCAGATTTATCGAGATAAACAACGGTGTCATAATTCGAGGCCGTGTGTGCAATGCAGCGCAATTCCGTGTTTTAGATATTTTGTCACAGATCAGGGTCGATTCCGACACGCCCAGTTCGTGACTCATCTGTTTCGAAGAGAAATTTTGTCCACGGGTTTAGGATCGACAACAATCGTCTTTTCTCGTCAAAATAGCCTTTCGATTTCTTCTTTCGGCGACGGTAAAGCGCAATTTCAGCGCTCAAGATGCTCTTTTGCGTCTTGGCATCTGGGTTGTTTCATCATATGCAAAACCGTTCACGCTTTTCCGAAAAATGTGGTTTTTCAGCAAATCTTCAGTCAGTGCACTGCCTATACCTCGCAGCTTTTCTTTCTCTTTTCGAAACAGATTGAGCTATTGATTCCTTGCTCGTTTTCGAAAGTTCCTGCTGTGTGTGTAAATATGTCCAAATTTTTCATATTTTGTTTTGCAGTTTATTTTATGTAAATAGACATCATCTCTAAAGTAACATTTTGTCCAACCACGCTTAGTGCTTTTTACTCTGTCAGATTTTTCAAAAGAGCGTAAAAATAAACTCGTCGATTTCACGCCATTTAAGACTTTGTCAATCTCTTTTTCTTCGTGAAAGCTTCGTGCAGTGTCTTTCTGGCTAATGTATAGGGGTTTAGAACATAATTTCGAATTTGAGAACGATCGGCGAGACTTTTCAGCCTGAGGATTCGCTCCAGATTTTGCGCATGCTGTAGCTATTTTCATCTAGCACAGCTTTTCCGCATAAAAATCTTCACCAACGCTCTCTTTATTTTGAGTCTGCGAGCGCTCGTCTGAATCGCCACAACCATGCGGTTGGTAGGTCGATGTAATTCGAACCTCAGAATCAGTGCGTTCACCCCCTGCCCACCCTTTTCCACCAGAGCGATAAACGTCGGCCTCAGGTCTTTTCACTTTCGACGTCTCAACGTGCTCGGGCGCATCAATTTTGGCGAAATCTCAGCAAATGCAAAGAAGATCTCTCGTGACTCCAGCACTGCTAAATGATTGCAGCGAAACTCGCGCTAGCGAGTGCACGCCATTTCGCTCCACATGGGTTGCCATGTATGAAAGCCCGCTGAACCTCAAAAACGCCGGTATTCCGGCTTCTTCGCTCAGCGCTTCGCTCAATGTTGCTCGGTTTTCAGATTCGGCTTTTTCTCCGGCCCAGCAAGCAAACGCATCCGTCTCGAGCATTTCAGCAAAATCTTGTGCATCGGTTCCATGGCTCCACCAGAGTGTAATGCGCACTATCGCATCACGTCATCAAATTCCTCCATCTAAACAGAGTTGTTTTGTGCAGCTCTTTAAAAATCACTTTTCGAACTGACTGAGATTGGCTTTCGATCCTCTATATAGACGTCTTCGTCACCGAACGCATCAGTGCTCAGAGATATCCTCGACTCTGCGTTCTCACTGCCCTGGATGATTTCCTTCTTTCAAATTACATCAAAGATAATTTCTTTTCTTTGACGCATCTGTAGGATTTAGCCAAACTATTCAGGTTTGAAACTTTCAGCTCAAAACAGTTATTTGCAGTGTTAACCTCTTTGTCTTTCAAAGATCAAAGCTTCTGAGCTCTGCTTTCAAACTCATCTAAAATATTGCCCATTACGCGAGGCTTTTTGTAACTTATCCGCCAGTTATTATGGCCGCCTTTCAGCCTACCTTCTTCGATAACTGCCTTTCAGCCTCTTCTTCAATATCGTCGTCTGCGAAAGAAGTCAGCAAACAAAAGGTACGAAAGCACAGACAAACTGCAATCACCATTAGTTGATTACATCATTCAAAATATGCACCATGATAAGAACCGCTTCTTTTGCAGCTGGTGTTTCCTGTTCAAACAACGCTCTAGCTTCTGAGCGATCCGAGGATGAGCCGAGGTGGTGGCATGATAATGTGTTGATCAGATGACTTTGCTACAAGTTCGCCAAAGACTCGATTCCAAAGAATCAAACCAGATTGCCATTTCCAGTCAAATCCTTGATCCTTTAATGAATTTTCTAAAACCTGCAAATTGTACTTTTGGGTCTCTGCTGCCTTTAGTTTCAAGGCGAAGATTTCTTTCGTAGAATTTATTCTGTTTTAGTCATAATATAAATTTTTATCATAAAAGGTTTACATTTTCCAATAAATTGCCTCGCACGATCGACGCAACTTTTAAACATATCGAGACTGTGCGTGAGCTGGTTCGAAGCAAGCCTTCATCGCCACTTTTGAGCATTTTTCAATAGCTACTTTCACCACTTCTCACTTGTCGTATCTTAGCTCGATTTAGTAAATCGTTTCAATCTACATCGATCATTTTTGCGCTAATTTCTGCGCCTCTGCATTAAAATCACCTTTTCTGAAGCTCATTTGTCTGAGCATTTTCGAAATGCAAATCAATTCACTCAAATCAACGCCTTTATTGCTCGCAAGAATCAAAATTTTTGGTTTGTTTCGAAAAGAATTCACGCCGCAATCACTGCCGGCGTTGTTGCGATTGGTCATCATAAAATCGCTGCCTGCCTTCAAACTTCGCGAACGAATCTTCAAACCGGTGCGGCAAACCTGCTGTAAATTTCGAGAAGTCCTTCTCATAAAATCGAAGATTTTCCTCAATTTCGAAAACCTCACGCAAAATCAAAAGTTGCAATCATTTGCAGCGCAAAGCATGATTATATGCCACGCAAGGAATTTCAAAATGTCGGTCGAGTTGACTCATTCAAAAGAACTGAGGATTCTCTTCAATGTGAGCAAATCAAAATTTGAAATATGGTTTGGAGTGCTCAGTCTCAAACTCTGTTTTTCAGATTCAACTTTTTCGAAACAATCTCATTTTTCTTGGTTATAAAATCACCTGATTTTTCGCAATATTCATTTGGCCAGACATAATCTTCGAAATCATTATGAACATCAAAATGATCAGAGTTCAATATTATTCAAAATCGAAATATGCGGTGATTTTGTGTATCCCAAAGTTGAAAAGCTACTCAACTCATGAACAATCACGTCGTTATCTTGAATTTCCTCAAATGATCAAGCGCAGGAACCAATATTTCCAACAAGATGAACTCTTAAACCGGCTACGCATAAATTTCGCAATAAAACTCGAAACCGTCCTTTACCCTTCGGCTAGTAACTCAATAATTGGCGCTGGACAGTTTTCGAAAAATAAATTTAGTACTAGATGTAATTTTAATATTTTTGCGGCAAACGATTCGGGTTAACCGCTGAGGTTCGTGCAATCAAATCTTACTGCCTCAATTTTTCGAAAAATCATGAAAATTACCATTCACACCTTCTGGAAGTTCAATTTACTTTTCGAATTCTCATCATAAATGTCGAAAGTATAATTTTTGATCAGTCTTTTAAAATATTCATAAAAGCGCTTTTAGTCTCAAAGCTAAGCAATTAATGCAATTTCCTTCTTCTCCTTTTCGAGATTGATTCTTGTTTAATTTTAGCACATTTTAACAAAGAAAAACACCACTTCTATTTTCGAAAGAGTGTGGTTAGTCTAGATATAATTATAGTTTTACTAAAGCCTGGTGGTTTGGCTTCCGTCACTGTGGTATTTGCTGACGGAGAAGTTTTGACCATTTTGTACTGGAGGAGCACCGTATAAAACAGATCGGAACTACGCTTGAGGACTGCCATTGCGAACTATAATTAGCGAAGTTATCCTTCTTCACTTTTTGTAGGTTGAGATTTTATCAAATTGCTGATTATCTACTTTTTGAACAGTATAAGATTGAGCTAAATTCCGCATTGCCATAAAGTTAGCCTGTTGATCTGGTGTTAGAGACATTGTTCCATTTGCGTTAGCAATAAGCGCCTGTTCAGCAATTTTACCCATATTTTGAGCTTGTGAAATTCTACCAGAATCACCGCTCTTAAACGCACTATGCGTCAGCTTTAATCGCCTTATGTATCACTTACATTAGAGCTCGACACGGTCGCCCAATCCGCCATTTTGTTTTGCGCTTGCACCAGAATATGTTGAAATAGCACCTTCTGTTGTGCAACATTCTTTGGTGAATTTGGATTTGAAAATCTTGCATGACAGCTTTTGCGAGCAGGGTTAACTTTCTTAAGTCTGAACCGGCCTTTTGAAAGGCAATTTGTGCAGCAACAGCTTTGCGCTGACCCTCATCGCTAATATTCAACGCACTTTGAGCAATATTATTCATTGCGGTAGCTTGACCCTGAGGAATTTAGACCAGAACTAGTGACCGCCTGGGCAGGCTCCATACATCAATCTCTGCTGACCTGGATCTTTTAACTTAAATCTTATCAAGCTCGTCATTAACCTCGAAGCATCGTTTCCAATGCTATATGTCATAGCACAACCATTCCTTCGTTCTGGCTCTTTTCGTAGCTCACAACTCTAGCGCCGTATTGCGCTCTCCTTCGATAGTCCGCCGCAGTTTTATTTTTCTTTTTATCCAACTTTTCAAGAGTCTTTTATCTCTTTTATATCTACCTTCTTCAAATTCGCGTTTCTGGCATTTTTACCAATAGCAATGACCAGCAATAGTTCTATCCGCAACCTTTTCCCTTGAAGCCTGACAAAGTTCGAATCTTGCGCTGCTGCATTAATGTGGCCGCTCATCTTACCCTGGAGCACCACGCAAATTTCCACCAGTAAGACCATCAATAACAGATAGTATGGTTTTTAATTATCATAGCAATAGCAAACAGCGACAAAATTGGCCAGCAAAACACCATACATAACTTTTAAGTGTTGCTTATCAGTAATATTGAAAGTAAGTTAGAAACAAATATAGCACCACCCTGCATCAAAGAACATATTGGATATATGATGAGCATATTTTTCATAAAACCTCATCCATTTTCACCTTCTGTGTTTGGTAGTAAGCCCACATAACAAAAAGCTAAAGGAAATAACCACCAAAACAACAACAGCTGCCTCTCAGATCATTAAAATCAACAGTGTTGTAACGAGGCGCTATAGCTGCAGATATCACAAATAACAGAATAGTCCTCCACCAATGCAAGCGCAGCAGTTCACCAGCAGCAACAATAATCCCAGCAGTTGCAGCGGTACCGGTTAGAATAGATTCAACAGGTGATTCGGTACCTTTTGCGGCGCATCCGAGAAATTGCCAACCATCTTATCACTAGCCAATTAAAGATGGTGCTCCTGCAATATTTGAAATATCAACAACTATCACGGCAAGATACCAAGAAATATTTACAAAATAGCATAAATGATAATCTTTGGTAACATTTTTCTTAATTCCATAATTCGAAATTCCTGCGCTTGTAACTTGCGAAAAAGATAATGATCGCAATCGCACTCACAAAGAAAATATTCGCCATATCGCGGAATGACGACCAGTTTTTACTAAACCTCTGCACCCTTTCCGGAATTTGAGAATAACTGATCAGACTTAATATTCAGAAATTATCTTGCACAAAGTTATACGACACCTATAGTAATGCCGGTAGCGCCGCGGTAATTGGACACACAATCCACCAACCATTCTATATCGCAAGAATTTTTATCTTTGGAATTAGAAGCTTCGATGGTTTGTTTGTTTATCTCTTCTATTGCGGCCTAGCTTCATTATTCTTCTTAGTCCAATCACTATCGTTTGTCGCGGAGAATAACTACATTTTTGCTTAAGCTCACTAAGTTTCTTCTCGTCAACACCAGACTTTAGCTTTTCTTATACGCCTCTTCACATCTAATTCTATCATTATTAGCCGTATTATTTTCTTACATCCTGTTGGGTCTCATCTGTTGTTGGTTGTAAGATCTACCAGTTGGAGCTGTAGGGACAACTTGATTATCTTTTTCTTTTTCCTCTGTCCCTATTTCTCTTTTCTTCCTCTGCCTTTTTCTTAACTTCATCGGGCGTAACAAAATTACTAATAGGGTTGATTAAGTCAACTAGCATTACAAAATTATTACAAAAAGATACTATAAAAGATAGCTACTAAAAATTTTTATTTTTCAACGACAAAACTTATTCACCAATGCTTATATTTAATCACAAAAACATCAATACGGTTGAAAGCTTTAAAAATTAAAAATAGCCGTAGAATTTATAGCTATTTTCGAAAGTTTTTGAGGGTACAACCTTGACCAGCCACCACCACCGCCGCCACCAGCACCGCCGCCAGAGAACCCTCCTCCACCGCCAGAGCTGCTCGAACTTGGGGCTGAATAGCTATTCATTGCGTTGCTAAAAACTATCCAAAGCTGTTTGAAAATATCTGTAGCATTAAACGCTGTTGAACCAACATACCAGTTCGGAAAATAATCTTTCATTTTGAAATGTGCAATTCAAGCACTTTTTGCACAAATTTTTCAAGTCCAAACAGTGACGCCCAAGGCAAAGTTTTTCATAAAGCTTAATTCGAGCCGCAAATTCAGTTTGAAACCTTTCAGAATTTTGCAAGCTTTGCGAGAACATTAATCGCTCACTTTCCGCTACCGAAATATAAAGCTTTTAAACCTTCAAGATAATTCTTTGTTTCAAAAACCTTTTCGAGATAGATTTTTACATTCGAAATAATAAATATCGTAATTGAAAAGCTACGATAGCTGCAATAAAAGAAACTATAGCTACCGTAAAGCCAAAGCGAAAACAGTTGAAATGAAAATTAATCAATATTCCGCTTGCGAAAGAATAATGCTGCGGATAAAATAATCATCCCGCCAACGGCTGAGAGTACTAAAAATTACACGGCTTTTTCTTGAACATAGTAAGTTTGTTAAATGCTGAGTTCAAAAACTTTAGAAGAAATATTAGAGGCTTGTGTTACCTCATCTGCTCCGACAAATCTAATTCAGTTTCATTTTCAAAGAATGAATTCAGTAATGAAATCATATCTTGATTTAAATGTATCCTGGTTTAATAGCTGAATTGTATAGCTCTTTTTCTCTACCGCCCAAAAGCCCTTTGAAGTTTTTCAACAATCCGAACATTACCGTTCACTGCAAAAATATACATTGCGGCAGTAAGTGTTTGATTTGCAAATTACCTGCATCGTAAAATATCTAATTCTTCAATTTTTGGTGCGTAAATATTGCGGAACAAACCATTATAGAAAACCTCATTTTCTTTCTTAACCAGTTATATTTTATAGCACCCGAACAGCAAAGAGATAGTGTAATTAATGCTAAAAATTAATGCTAAAATTCCGAAAATTGTGTATTTATATCAATACTGCTCGCTTCTGGCTGGGCGAATTTATTATTAAAATCAATTTTCAAATGTTAAATTCTCGCCAACTTGAACATCTTTTTGTAGCTCTAAAATTCCTCTTTCCGACTTATGTTCGAAAGTATTACATTCTTCAGCTAAACGCTTGCGCTCCAGCAAATACTTTCGCCCTACATTAAATTCCTTCAAAGCTAATGAATCCAGATTAACTGTTGCGACAACTTCATTAAAAAGGCCGTTTCCACTGAGTTCCATTGGTGTTATTACGATTTTCTGGACACCGCTATCTGTTAATAGTAAATTTTGACTTATATTTCAGCTGGTATTCGTGCCTTCCAGGCTCGAAACTTCCACTTTCACCAATTCGAAATACGATATTTCATCACTTTCGCACAAAGTTGAATATGAAACTTTCTTACCGTCCATTTTCAATTTCAGCTCTGCCATCACAGTTTTACCATTAAAAACCGAGGAATCGCACGCTCAATTCCGTGATTTATGCCATCATTAGTAAAAATATGTTGAAATATTTTCAGCAATTTCAAGATTTGTATTTCCTTTTTCATCGGCACTGAAATTATATTTTGCATCAAATTTTTGATAATGTTATTGTTTAGACGCTGAAGCTCAGCTAATTCCTCATTACAGTTTCGCCGTGCTGGCAGAAAAGCTTGTTGCTGATTAGAAAAACCAAAAATAAAACTAGAAAGCCAAAACCACTAAAAATAGAGGCGTAATTTTGTAATTTTCGAAAACTGTTTCGTGATTTCATTATCGGTCGTTCCTGCATTTTTAGCTAATTCGATTTTCTGTCGACATTTAACCATATTCGAACCGCAATATCGGTATTAAATGCAACAGTGTGGTGTAATAATTACGTTTGGAAAAATTGCCAAATCGTCGATAAACCTCATCTTTCAATGATACTTCCACTTTAAATCTTTTTCGAGATCGCTCTTTTCATGTTCAAAAACATCCAAGCCTGCTGCGGCAACTTTTTCCGCTCACTAAAGCGTCACGCAAATCAGCAGGTTTACATGCGACCACCTCGCGCGGTATTAATAATTACGACTCATCTTTCATTTTCGAAAGTATCTCAGCGTGTAATGATATGGCGATTTTCAGGCGTTAGTGGAATATGAAGCGAAATTAAATCGCTCTTCGTAAAAACTTCGTCCCAATTTTGTATTCCAAAATTTCGCGAGCAGTTCATTTTCAAAAGTATCTACGCAATAATTTTTGCACCAAAAAGCTTTAAAAACTTTCGCCGTTAAACCGATATGTCCTGTTCCGATAATTCCGATAGTCATCGTATTAAGTTCGCGACCCATCAAATTCATTCACTGAAAAATTCTCGGTTTTTGCACGTGAAAGGCAAAGTGGAATTTTTCGAATTGTTGCAGTGCGAGCGCAACAGCAAACTCTGCGGTGCAGCTTGGTGAATACTGCGGAACATTCGAAATTTTAATTCCGAAACTTTTAGCTTTTTCAATATCAATTCCGTCAAATCCAGCTGTTCTAACCGTAAAATATTGAATTTCCATTTCGGCGAATTTTTCCAAACATCATTTAATTCTTCGCTGGGTATAAAACCGAAACCGCATCAAAACCTTCAGCTAACAACTGTTTCAGCGTTTTAAATCTTTTTGATGTTGTGGCATATTCAATACCGAATTGATCCGCGATTTTTTCGAAATACGGAAGCTCATCTTTTCGTACACTATAGCAATAATTTTCATATGTTTTAATTATACTGCTTATGTTTGGAATTTTTCAAGATGTTTTAATTATTTTACGATTTTTCAGCTGATCTTTTTGAAAGAAATTTGAGTTTCGCCAGTTGTACGAGAAACAATTTCAAACTCACCGCTTTCAAGCAAGCGATCAGAAATGAGTTAGCGATATAGGAATTCACTCAGTTCAGCATCTGCGAATTTTTGACCTGGGCAAGAAGATTTCGATCGTCAAATAAAACTTCAATTTCCCTTTTTAAGTTCGTTATAAACTTCTTCTGCAGCTCTTTTTGAATTTCGCCAATTTGTACAAGATAAATTTTTGCTGGTGCAATATTTTCTGGCCAAATCAAACCTTTTTCGTCGCTGGAATTTTTCAGCAATTACACCCTCTTGCGGTAATTCCAATTCCGTATGAACCCATCCATGTAGATTTTTCTTTCGCCGTCTTTGTCGGTGAAAGTAAAAGCGACTAAATCAGTTTTGCGTTCCAAAATTGAAAATATTTCCAACTTCCGCCGTTTAACCTTTTCCAATCCTTCTTTTGAATCAATCTTACCCTCTTCAATCGCTTGATCCCGAAATTTCTTCGTTAAAAGCGAGTTTTTCGCCATCGCGCTTTCAAAATGAGCATAGTCTTCACGGCATCGCAAATTGTTTGGAATTCGTGACTAAATTTTGTGAACGCACCACCGCTCGCAAAAGTAACAAAAGTGTCATCACACACGACCAAGACGTTCGAATATTCGCTCATAAAGCTTTTTGAAACTTTTACATAATATTCTTCTAAATCCTCTTTTCGTCGCATGGATTGAATACAAATCTTTCATCAAAAATTCGCGACCGCATAATTCCACTTTTTGCACGAAGTTCATTGCGCATTTTGATTCTGGAATTGAAAAACCGAAACGCAGCAAAATCTTTATATGAATGGATGTGATTTTTAACATTTCAACGATCGGCTCTTCGTGACTCCATCCAAACCAACCTCAGTTTCATCTTTTTAATTTTGTTTTTGAGACCAGACATCTACGACATCATCGTTCCAGCGAGTTGTTCGCTCCCAAGTTTCTCGGCGTTGAAGAGTTGTCATCAAAAATTTCGTTCGCGTCAATTTTCTCAAGCTCTTCTCGAACGATTTTTGATATTTTCTAAAACCTTAAAACCAGTGGTGGGTAATCGTGAGCGCCTGCCATTTCTTTATGAACAAATCCAGCCTTAATCAAAAGTTGCGCATTTTTCGCTTCTTCACCAGATGGAATAGTTTTGCTTGTTTTGGTATATAATTTTTGATAATCGCATTAAAATCTCCTTTTATAAAATTAAAAACTCGGCTGAATTGGTCAACGAGCATAAAAATAATTAATTTCTGTAATTTCGTATTTAATTACGCCTTTTTGGTGTGGTGATATCCACTTCCTCGCCGAGCTTTTTACCCTCAATTTGTTGACCAATTGGTGATTCATTCGGAAATCTTACCCTCAGGGGTTTGCCTCAACTGCGCCAACCATCGTGATTTCATTCTTTACCATTTTCAAGATTCTTTAAACTAACTTGAGTTCCAGTGCAACAATTCCTTTTTGCCACCACCGATAATTACTGCATTTTGAAGAATATTTTCCAATCTCCATAATTCGAGATTCTGCCAAAGCTTGTTTTTACAGAGCAGCATCATATTCTGAGGTTTTTCACACAAATCACCAAAATCACGGGCGGTTGCAACTTCTTCTGAAATTTCTTTTTCGTTGTGAAATTAGAAGCGCAAGTTCGGCTTCAAGCTCTTTCCTGATTCTGCTAATATTAAATTCTTGTTTCATAAAATAAAATTCCTTAAATAAGTCTTATAATTATATCAAATTTTTACGCCATCGTCAATGCTAACCTTGAAAAGTTTGAATCACCGGAAAACATAAAGTATCACCAAATGCAATACCATTTTAAAGCATATGACCACAATTCCCGACCAAATTGTTTTTGTGATTTTTCTGAATTAAGCACATTATAATACTCATCACAAAAACCGTCACACCAACATTCATCTGAAGATGTACAATTCAAACAATAAACTTGTTATAAAAATCGCAAACCAAACGTTAACTCTTTCGAAGCTGTGCTATAGGGTATTCCACGAAAAGAATTACCTCTTCACTGGCGCAATCACTACGACTGAAATAAAGCGAGTAAAAATTGCAGAATAAAGAAGCATTCCGCCGCGTTCGAAGAGATTAAATCCTGGACCTGGGATTTATCGAAATTTAGGGATATTCGGCGGCAAAATTTCAAGCAAAATTCCAGCTAAAAATCATCGAAATAATAAATCCAAAATCGCTCAATCCTAAAATCTTGCCAAATAATCCGACCTTTTAGCGCAATGTCATCTTTCGAAATCTTTTGTTTGAAGATTTTCGCGGAACAAAAATAAATTATTACGACATTAGCAAGAAAAATAAAGCCGAATAGATCGTTGTTGGTTAGTGTGAAATTGCGTTCTGCAGCCTGCTGTTCCATTCATCAAAGTAAAGCGGAAACCTTAATAATTACAGCAGAAAAATAACACAATAAAATATAGATTAACTGGAAAATTAAAAAAAATTAGCTTAACCGGCTTTTAAAAAAGTTGTTTCGGCTTTTCACAATTTTAACGCTATTTTTTAATGTTTTTTGCACATTAACCTCTGAAAATCTTTGTAAATCAAGCACTATAATCAAGATTGAAAACCATCAAAACCATAAAACTCCAACCATTAATATTTTCTTCCGTTTTCAACAAAGTGGTTTTCAAGTAAAATTCTAAAATAAATATCCACCAACCAACGCCACATCGAAATGCCGAATTGGCAAACATTCATACACGCCAAGCTGATCGAAATAAATAACGCAGTTAACATTAAAATCATACTATCCCATCAAAACAATATTCGAAAAATTCACCAACTACTAATTATCTGAACACTTTCTGCTTTCGGTTGGTTGTTTTTGCGATTCCAATCAGGATAAACTTTTAAAAAACTCCACCAAAGAAATTTCAAAAAGCTCTCAACACCTTTGAATGTGTTCCACCGTAAGTGAAGTGTCGTTTAATCAACAATCGGTGCACTCAAGTTGCATATTAATTTTGTATTATTTATTTCCTCGTCTGAAAGTACAGCACCCAAATCCGTTTCGCCTTTTTATTTAGTTTTATGGTTTTTTGAAAAAGTTTTATCGCCGCTTAATTTTCAAAACTACGACTTAACGTTATTTTTAAATCTTCACGAACTTTTGCGATTTTCCCACTTTCCGTCGAATTCAAGGTATCTTTTTCGAGACCAGATTTTTTGAGCTGGTGGGGTTTTTGAAACAGAAGAATTTGAACACCACCACCAGAAATTTTGCGTCAGGCTAAATAGAACTGATTTGGATTGTTTTGGCATCCCAAAAAGCGCAAAATTGTAAACAACGATACGCAATAACCAATTCATTGCAACACCAGCAAATAAATTTGGTTTTTGCCCAAACTTACCGCACCGTAATCGCCCTTCTTTGAATCTGAATCGTGTTCGCTTTCAACTGAACAAAACCGCAAGTGAATTGAACCAATCGAAATTTTTGTTCCTTTTGGTAGAATTTGTTGGTTTTGTAGCAAAACTTTTTCAACCTTGAGAAATCAGCACATATTCTTTTAGTTTTAACACCATTTTTTCACTTGTTGGCAGGTGCGTATTAAGCTCATGAAGCCCCACCAACCAAGTTAGCGAAATTAAACCGATAATTAACTCCAAATTAAATTAAAATTTCCATCTCCCCCTTTCAAAAAAAATAAATTAACAGCTTTTGCGACAACCTTTTAAACACCAGCAAAAAATAACTTAAATTGTAAATTTCCATATACTCTTTATCTTTAAAAATTGCTTCCAATTTGTGCTAAATTCTTTTAATTTCTGCGTCGATTTCTTTCTCAATTCCATGCAAATCGTCTTCAATCCATTTTTTTTCGTCTTTAAAGTTTTTATGGCATACTTCAGGCATCTTGACGAATATTTCATAGTAATTTTCGCACCTTCAACTTTTTCAAGTTTGCTTTACAATTTGTTTGCTCCTCTGTTGGAGTGGTGGAACTGCTTTTGCCACTACACGACCATGTCACTTGGTTAAAACCAAGGCTTTGGTCAATTTCAATTGCTGCTGAAATCGCAGAAATATTATTCGCATCAAATGGCGTAGTAAAAAATCATTGTTCCAGCTTCTGGATCCTCTTCGAGAAACTTGGTTGAGCGGCATTTTCGGTATATAAACACAACCATCACTGCATCAAGCATTGAAGGATATTGCGACCCGTTCGAACTTTTTCATTCACGCTAAAAAAATGCTCAACAACCGTTCATTTTTAGTTTATATTCATTTTTAGTATCAAAACGTATTTCTCCTTTCCTCATTATACCACATTTTAGTTTTTATTCAAATTGACTTTTTAGCTTTTTGTGATATAATACCAAAAGTGGCTTCCCAAAACTAGAGAATTTTTAGATGGGAGGAGTTGCTCAAATGGCTTTCAAAGCAATCAAACACCTACGAATTAGAAAATGTTCTTCCCAGAGGTGGAATGTGTCTTGAAGTTCAGTCCTGAAAAGAAGAAACTGCAGAAAAATTTTAAAAGATTCACATCAGAAAGAACCGGTAAATGATATTCTCCTTTTTGCACCTGAGTCAAACGACAAGTTAGGATACCTTTGGCGTTCAAACAAGAATGTGAAAAGCTGAGGTTAGATTAACAATTTCACTTTATTGTAAATTCGAAGATGAAGACCCTAATAACAAAAGGCTCCTGATACTTGTGGGATTTCCGAAAGTAGATATTAAAATGGATGATGCTCTTAATACAATGCTTATCTGGGTGAGTTCAGCAGCCCGCAAAATTCATGGGGTTTTTCTTGGCTAAAATTCCAAAAATGTGGTAAATAGAGATTAAAAATGGAGGTGGTTTTATGATAAGCCAAGAACTTTTAAAGTAAGATCGAACCGATTTAATCTGACAAATTTGGCGTAATCAGATCAACAACGCTTTCGAATGGGGGTTTTCAATCGAGTTTATGCTACATTTTTTCATAAGATGCACGATTTAATTATAGTCAAGGTGAAATTTTTGCAGATTCTGCCATTCAAACAAGTTGTCTCGGCAAAAATTCGCGATATTGGTGCTATGTCAGTTTGAGATCCAAAAGTCGGCGCAAGAAATTTGGTTTCAGGAATATAGAATAAATCCTGCTCCCACACGGCAAGAGGAGGTGATTCTCATGGAACTTACGAAACACAGAGTTTTAACTTTTCAATTTAACCTTAAATCCCCGCAGTGCGGGACGCATTCTTCTTGCGCAAAATTTTTGCTCAAAATTTCAATCTCATTTTAGCGAATCAACTCGCTTTCAAGGTTCTGCGCTTTCAAATTGCCTCTTATATTTTTCAGCAACAATCTCTCTCTTCGATCGGCGTTTCGCCATTTTCAATTTGTATCAAAATTCATCAATTTCTTTAATTTTTTCACTAATTTTGTTCCGACATTTTTTTCACCTCCGCCGTTATTTTTATTAATCGTTGAACGATAATCTCATCCACCAATTTCGAAATCTCCACTAACAAAAACATGGCCTTTCGAAAGAATATTTTGGATTATTGCTTTCTAAAATTCGCTTTTTGCCTCAATTTCTCGGTTTGTTCAAAATTTTATTCAACGAAATAATGGCAATTTCGTTTATTTTATAATTTTCAGTTTTAAACGTCGGTAATTTTCAAAATATATTTACCATTTGTTAAAAGTTATATACAGACACCAGGCCGTATTTCATCAGCTTTATCGCTAGTTAAAATTTGAGCAGCATTACTTGGTGTTGGATGCTGCAAAATCCAGCCGCCAAATCGCAAGATTTTCCTCAATCTCGTGTCCAATCCTGTAATTATTGGTATGCAGTGTAACCACACGCACTAATTTTTCATCAAAAACTCTTCGTCATCCAGCACTTCCACCGCCACGAATAATAATCGCAATAACCTCCGGCCAGATCACTTTGCGAATTTAAATCAATCGCTCCAATAATTTGGTCAGCCGCAACGGCACCTGAACCTGCGTGTATTGCAACCACCAATCTTTAATCACCTGCCCGCTCATTAATAGTGTAGCCAAAATCACATATTATCCTACTGGCTTGTGTACAGCAATCTTTTGAGGATTTCGTGGAATTTGGCGTTTTTCGCTCATCGTAAACAAACCCTCTCGCGGTACTACCAATTTCGAAAGATTTTTTGAGCTCCCTCACCTTTTGGTGTAATTTTTTCAACTGTTAATTAAATTTGCTAATTATCAGCTTTGGTCGAACCTCAGCAATAACCTTCCATTCCATCTTCAAGTGGAAAACGCATTTTGCCAACCACGTCGCAAAAAGCAACTAACTCAATTTTCATCCTTCAAGTCAAAAAAAACAAACTTACCTGATTAACATAGCTTTGAAATTTCGCCCTCAATTAAAACAGTAGGAAAACTTTTCAAAAATATCGTGTAATTTCAACAAATCTGAAACACTACTCCGTCACCTCGATCTTTTTGGTTATCGATCTCAAAATTAGTAATTCTCAATTCGTCAAGGAATCATATGTTTAAATTATACCACATTTTCAAAACTAAAAGCAATAAAAGCTCAACTAATTTGCAGTTTTTATTCAAAAGTTCAAAATTTCGATTAAGTTCCTCGATTTGCAATTCTTCACCCAAACAACACCAAAACCCAACTGTTGGTTACAATAAGATTCTTTCTGTTTTGGGTGGGCGTTGGTAACGAGCCTGAAAGTATCTTCACGCATCAATTTACTTGATAAATTTGGCTGAGATTTGTAATCACGAATGTAGCCATCCCAAAATAACGAGAAGCATAAAAACCAGCAGTCAAACTGCTGTCTGTCCACCCATCTGAATGAACCGAGCATAGCTTTTCATTGCGTTGAGCTCATCTTCAATGTAATTCCTCGTTTAGAACCTTTCTAGGATTCTTGAACAGGTGGTGCATTCCTTTGCTGTTCCATAATTTGTTTGCCTTCAATATCCCAAAGATGAATCTTTTGTGGACCCGAGAAGTGCTATAAACACCTTATGTTAACCATTTACGAAACATCCTAAAATTCTAGCAGCCATCGTGCCTGTTAAAAAATATGATTCCGGGCATGTGCATTGCATCCATTTCAAGTAGTTGTTTTCGTGGCAAAGCCAAAGAGATACCGTGATATTTTCAAATCTGGTCGATGAATAAGGAGTGGTCCTTTAGGCTTTGAAAACTCATCACTAATGATTTCAAACGCTCACCTTTTTTGAGCAGGATTTTTCAACTATAATAATTTTCACCTGGCCGGGTGTAATTTTGCACCAGCAATGACAAACGTAAATTATTTGTGGTGTGCGTACAGGGCATGATGTTCCTGCGTATCTTCAAGCTTGATATTATCAATCGTCTTCAAACGCTCTTCATGGGTTAAGCTTTTTCATAAAACGATTGCTGAATTTTTTATTAAAGTCGTGCATTATTGTTCAAATGCCCTGTAGTTCATTTCGAGACATTCCCTTTTCAACTTCAAATTCAATTTGATTAGGTACAGCTGACTAATTGATAAAGTTGAAGTTCAAAAATTCGATCCCATCCAAAAATCAGCGCAATCTGCTACATAATTCGTACTCATATCAGAGGTTGAGCGTTTGTGATATGCGCCGTTTTTAATAAATTCAGCCTCAATTCATGCTCACTAGCAAATTCAGCATTGCCAAAACCGCCAATAACTCCACCAATATGCCGCATGTTCGTAGGGGTGCGCGCTGGTATAGCGCGAACCGGCTCGAAACTGGACGAAAACTCGTACCGTTGCATCTGGAATATTTACAAGAGACCACGCGCGCCATTTTCAAGGCGCCTTCTTCAACAGCGGTATGTCGCATTTACACCGACCCTTCTTCTTGTTTTGACGTTGTGCTTTTGGCTTTCGAGCAGAATTTTTCTTGGCATTTCATTATTTTTGAGTAGCTTTTTAACACGAAAAATCCTCGTCGCGGTTTCACAGTTGAACTTCGTAACACCTTTTCGACTGAATTTTCAACCAAGCAGGTAAGTTCGGTGTCGCAGTCTTCATCTTGCCGAACAGCGGCATCATTGGTGTAATTCGGTTAAAATTCGGGTGTCTCGTCCTGGTTCCTTGAAGTCCGTCAGACAATTTTGGCGGAGTTCCGCACGATACTCCAGCAACGGATCACGCTTGATAACCGCTTCGCCAGTGATTCCTTCTCTCGCAAAATTCATATTTTCAAAATTGATTCATCGAGTGTCAGAATTTGCATATAAACTTCACGTTCAACTTTTTTGCAGATGCTTCTTTACCGATCTCATTTTCTTTGTCTTGATAAGTTCTTCAGCAATATGTTTTGCTAATTTTAGCCGTTTTTAATGATTTCAATTCGACCAAATTAGCTCGTTTTCTTCATCAATTGGGAAGGTTCAACAAAATCTGAAACAGATTTTCGTTGTTATTTTTGAAGGAATTTCAATAGGTTCTGCTGCTTTCAGGGTAAACAACGCTGGGTTTATCTGAATATCTTCGCCTTCCCCAAGAATTTTTCTAGGCGCATCGTATAAACAACTTTTTCGGTGGCGATTAATCACGTACAATAAGTAATTGAACCCGACATTTACCGCGTATCAAAATTGAAACCTTCAACACGTTTTTTAGAGCGTTTCAAGTTTAAGAAACTGATTTATGTTGAATTGGCATATCTTCCGGCACAAAACCTATCCATTAACGACGTTCGCTCGCAACGGAAGACCGCATCAGTCATCTTCGGTTCGAAACGCGGTAATTGAGTTTCACCTGGATCTCCTTCCAGCTGTTGGCCCGACCACCACGACCGCGGACGATTATCATTCGGCCGGATTCGTGACGCTCTGAACCGGTGCCACCAATCACCAAGCTCTTTAACACCCTTGCCAAGCTTAATATCGGTTTCCCGACCAGCAATATTAGTTGCGAGCGTAATTGCACCTTTTTCTCCAGCACGCGCACAATCGCGGCTTCATTCGTTCTTTTAGCGTTCAAAGGATTGCTGTTAATTCCTTCTTGAATTAAGATGTTCGCAATTTGTTCCTTCTTTTCAAATTGAGCCTGAACCAACAAAAACTGGTCGACCTTGTGCATGATGTTCTTTAATAGCCCCTCAGCAACAGCTTTCAATTAGCTTTCTCGGTTTAAAATTAGAATAACTGCTGTCATCTGGGTTTTATTCGGAAGGAATTTCTTTAACTTCAAGAATAGATTTGTTGGAATTCCTCCAGCTTCAATTAAGCTTTGTTCCAGTCATACCAAGCTTATTGTAAAGACGGAAAGTTACGGAACGAAATTGTCGCGGTCATTGATTCTTGAAGAACTAGACTTTTAACTTTTGCTTCAATTGCCTGGTGTAAGCCTTCGTTGTAACGACGTCCGTTTCATTCAAACTGACCAGTATTGCTCATCGACAATAATCCTCACCATCATTTTGTTTACAACGTAATCGCACATCCTCGTTTGAAAAGAGTTTCGGCGCGCAAAACGCTCCAACATGATAAACTGCGTGATGCTGTTGGTAGCAAGATTCTTTCGCCATTGAAGTTTTCGATCTTGGCATCAATTCGAACTCAAGTCAGCCTGCCACACTGGCGCTTTTCATCAACTTCATAATCATCTTCGAAAGTTGTGAAATAATTTATTCACCAAACTGAATATAGCTCGGATTTTCCAGCCGCAGGAGCTGCGGAAATAATCAACGGTGTTCGAGCTTCATCAATCAAAATTGAGTCAACCTCATCGACAATCGCAAAAATTCCAATTCACGCTGGCGTAAAGATCAACTTCATTCACCATGTTGTCGCAAATAATCGAGCCAAATTCGTTGTTCCATAAAGTATCCGCTGCGCCGGCCTCTTTTCGAGGGGATTGTGGACGGGTTTTCGCATGTTCTTCATGTTCAGCATTATCGTATTCTGGATCAAAAGATAACTGGCGTCGTTAATAATTACACCGACCGAAGACCAAAAGGAAAATTATGCAATTTCTACCCCATCAAGAAGCATCGCGTTGCAGATAATCGTTCACATCCTGGCTGCGGTGCCCACGCTTCCGCGCGTTTCAAAGCGACTGTGGTAAAGAAAATTGCAACGAAGTCTTTACCTCCACCAGTTTTCATTTCCGCAACACCCTCATGAAGAACCATTCCACCAATCAACTGAACGTCAAAGTGGCGCATTCAGCCCCACGCGAGTCGAAGCTTCACGAACAAGTGCAAAAAAACATCCGGCAATTTCATCAAATCTTTTTCCGAAGGCTTTTTGAATTTTCGAAAGTTTTCTTTGGAGCTTTTCATCGCTCATTTTATTGTATTTTTTCGCTCAAATCATTGATTTCATCAACTTTTCTACGTTATAATCAAACTTTAGATCTTTTGCCGGATCTGTAATATTAAAGTTTATCTTGGCTTTATTTTCTTCTTTTGTTTTTTTCTTCCGCGGTTTTAGACTGTAGTGTTGTTGTTGCATACATATTTACCTACACCACCTGCCTGGCCCGGGGTTCACACACACACACACA
>BNJS01001083.1_pt1 | contig 35310 bp, 37 predicted proteins | sample 8540461 | NCBI WGS metagenome assembly BNJS01 (sample SAMD00202454, study PRJDB9452) | human saliva metagenome | isolation source: human saliva | place: Japan
AGTTATTACGCACAGAATACAATCTATCTTAACAGAAAAAAAGGAATTATTATTATATGATTTCTATCTTTGCCATAAGTTTTCTTTTATGACTGACGAAGATAAAACGTAAGGCAGCAATCAAGACCACCTAAAGAGAACTGTACCTACCTAGATTGCGGCACGAAAGGCTACAAAGGCTGTTGGAAATACTGCTATCAAGTCTAACCATTTGATTTGAGGGAAACCTCCCACCCACTTGTTGCCACACTTTCCACAAAAATCAAGGCAAAAGATATAGAACTAGAATGCAAAAGGCCCACGATAGGAAACCTGTACTTGGTTAGATGAAGGTATCATTCTTGGAATCCAAGTCATTAGGCCAGAAAAATAACGCCAACAAAAAAGATACTTACTGACCATCTGAAATCACCCCATAGTACAACCCAGCAAGGTCGCAAACAAGACAGCTAATGACCTTCCCGGGATACTATCATGAGGAAAAGAAAGATATCATATAATTGCGCAAATATGAAGATATTGGTATTGTGAACTGTTTTGCATAATCTGGAAACTGGGAAGAAAAATCCGATAAACATTCAACGAGGGCAAAAGTCAGATTCTAAAATCTTAGGATTTGCAGTAAGCATCACCTTAGATAGTGTCACCTGATAATAGCTCCGACAAACCAAGCTAGATAGCTGTTGCTGCTGTTCCCGTGCATCCACAGGATTGACTTGACCTGTATGCACCAACTCAAGCCCATCAAAACGCCATAGGTTTCATCGGTCAAGAGGCTGGACATACTGGATGTTTTGCCAAAGACCGGGTATGGCGAAAATAGTCGACGCGCCACCAGCAGCAAAAAGAGTAAGCAGATTAATCAAAAGACCGTCATAGCAATGGCTGCAACAGGGCTTGAACCGCAATCGATAAGTTATCATATAAATTAGTACTGCCTGTATAAACAAAGATATTCTAATGGCTCATCTCAACAGGTTTAGAGTATAGGCGCAATTGATAATCCTATTATGCGTGAAGATTCAGATGATGAGCATCTCAGAGCTGTTGGCATATGCTCACACCTTCCCAAAACTTTTCTATATAAATTGAATAATCATTCCTTCAGCAACTGCCTCCCAAAATATGTCAGCACAGAGATTATTATAACACATTCAAAGAGGAGGAAAGTTCATGGGACTGGTTGCAGGGCAAAGAGGTTGGGGTAAAGTTCTAGCTTCATTTGCCCTGCGGACACGAGTTAGCGATGCGCAGGTTGAGTGGTTTTTATATACATTTCCTATCAGCCGGCGCAGCGGCCCTCACTCAATTGTGCGGATAGGACGACGTAAACCGACCCAACGAATTACCGATTTCGTCCCACCCTCATGATGCAACTTATAAACTATTTTAGATTTAGTACCCAAATACCAATAAACTGACAATGATTAAAATGTATTCCATAAGATATGAAGAGCACACAATAAACTGAACGAGTATAACGAAACAGCATACAGAACAAGAGACCTGCTCCTGCATATACAATGAAGTCTGTTAACACCCATCCATATTGTAAAACATGGATAAGACTAAAGAGGAGAAACGACGACATCTATAGTAACTTTTAAATTTGATAATGCTGTCATCAGAAGCCCCACGAAACCAACTCTTCGACTATAGGAGCAATGCCGAGACTGGGCAGAGAATGCGCGCATTGCTAACTAATTCCTGTCAAATTAGCAGCTTCTTTCACTTCTATTTCACCCCATTTTGCGTGCTAGGAAAGATCAGAGTCGTTATATTTACAAACATCATATAAAGAAAAGAAAGAAGATACTCTAGATAAGATTCAAACGAAACTGGAAGCAACCCGTATTTGTCCCAACGTTGACTTCATAAGAGCCACAGTAGCAGCAATCCTCAAGGGCGATCAATAAAATGGAAGCTCATAAAACCCAAAATCCATAATTATCAACAAATTCTAACTCATAAGCAACATTAAAAATCGCGTAATAGGTGGCTATGATCAAAACTGTTGCTAAGTAAAATTTCGTTTCTTTCCTTTTCATAGTTGATCCTTTTCAGTTTTATTTACGTCGTCTCTCAGCCAATAAAAAGCACTACGATTAGAACTCATCCCTTGATTTATGATTCTTAAAACCTAAAACAATGGGCAGAATTTGAGTAAATATATCATCGACTATATGCAGTCTAATAGGCCAATAAATTGACTTTGTTGCTCTAAAAAAGAGCGCCATTATTAGACCACTACCCATATATACGAAAGTCTGTCAAAACCCAACCATGACTATCATCGATGCAAAATCCCAAATAAAGTAGCTGGAACCAAGCACATCCAGTCCCCATTTTTTCCCTTTTTCCAAAGCGATCATCACTAATCCACGATAGATCATCTCTTCAAAAATGGGATCTGCAATCACAGGATAGAAAAAATACATCAAAAATCCCGTAGCGCCTGTAAAAGTAGGAAGATCCAGTTGATAAGAAATTTCATTTTGGGTAGGTGGAAAATAAAAACAACGAAATTCCAAATAACAAAGTGAAGAGCTAAAAAAGAATAGAAAAGATAAAATTCTTAAATTTTCTAATGTTGATTTGCTGCCTTTTCCTGACCAAATCATAACAATCGTAGCAACAGAACCACTCAGAAACCCAGCATCATATCCGAAAAATAATAGCTAAAGTCAGATAGCTAGCAGCAAGGTCGCTGTGCAAAACCAGACCACTGGAAGGCTACTGGTGTTAATCACTATAAATGGCTACAACAAAGCAGTAGCGCAGATGATCTTTTCATATATCACCCAACACCATTAAACTAACAATGAGGCAGATATTTCATGAGGCGGTAAAGCTATGGGTCCAACAAATAGAGCGTATATGAAACATCAGTGTACCGCCATTACAAAAGTAGAGTATGAAATCTGGTTTGTTGTCCAACCATGCTGTAAACATGCATAGCGCCAAATATGGTTGCAGAAACAAGAACATCAATATAGTAGTTTTAAATTTACGTTTGTCATCAAAAACCACGACACACGATTTTTTCTCGCCGCATAGGTAAAAGGATGGTTATCGTGAAGTACATCACATAAATAGAAGACTTCTGTCAAACCAGGCTACTTCCACTACCGTACGATTTTATGAGATTTAATTCAAACAAACATGAAGAAAGAAAGAATGAAAACACCTAGTAAGACCAATGAACCGGAAACGACCACATTCTTTCCAATGTTCACTTTTGACAAGAATAATAGTTGCTACAGTTCCTGTAGAATAAATACCAATAAAACCTGGAACACATAGTAGAACCTATCCGACAGTACCAATAAAAAACTTGGTGCCCAGAAGGATATTAAATGAGGCATTATTGCAAATCATCAGGTTGTTAGTGAAATTTTCATTTCTTATTCTTCTTCATTTGACCAACTTCCTAGGAGATCTTAATACCCCTTCTACGACGGGCTAAACAATCCATCTACCATTCTCCAACCCCGGCCAAAAAGCACTAATGACAGACTCTGTGCCTTGTTTAGGTTTTTCTGGAAAACCTCTTGTACCAGCAAGGGAGTAGATACCACCAAGAGAGACTATAGTGCAGTCCAATAGGCCAACAACAGACTCTTTGAAAGAAAGCTAAACAAGAGTGCAAGGAGTCCACCACCCATATATACGAAAAAGTCTGGTTAAAACCCAAACCATAATCACTGATATGCAAAATCTGAAGAAGTGTTGAATTGCACATCCAGGTCTCGATTAGTGGTGCTCGCCACCATCCATGATAATTGCCGCACGGGCCCGCGATAGAGCGCGAGACCAGTGGCGTTGTAGTGTTTGCAAAAGTCGAGCAGCGAGTTGGTAGCAAGTTCCATTTGGTAGGTGGGAATAGGAGGTAATTGGTTGCATTCCAGCTAGTCAGGCAAAAGAAAAGAAATATTATAGAAGATTTTAATTTTATTGATTGAGCGCTACTCTCTGACCCCGAACCATTGAATAAACGCATGAGAACCACAGCAGAAGTTCATCATATCCGAAAATAATAGCTAAAGTCGATAGGCTAGCAGCAAAAGTCGCTGTAAAACCAGACCACTAAAGTATCGGTAGGCAATGACAAGTATAATGGCTACAAAAGTAGTAGCGTGAGATTGTCTTTGCTGATCCTTTTTTCTAACTATGGAATAAAGACAGTATAGCACGGAAATCGTAGTCTATTTTGTAGTGTACAATCTAGAGATGATATTTTTTTCTGATGAATTTTGATGCAGATTTTTAACTGACCGATATGGATGGTTGCTATGTAATTCAAAAAGCGATAGTGTTAATTGTGATTTTCTAATATTTGCAGAGATTGGATAAAGTACTAATCTCTTTGATTGCTTCCCTTTGTTTGAAGGAAACACCTATTTTCTTTAAACTGCCATGATACTTTCTCAAAAATATCATATGGTCGCAACATGTTCTCCAACCCGGACTCAAAGATTGGGATGTAGGAGAAAAGTTTGCGCTCCATGAGTTTGATGCTATTTAGAAAACCACTTTTCATAACAGTCTATTGTGTGCCAATTCCTTAAATTTTGGATTTTCGAGTATGAGGTTGATAAAAATCAAATCTTGATTGCTCAAAAAAAGGCATGGTACAAAAAAATATAGAGTTCAAAACCAGGTCCAAGACTGATAGCATAAAGATAGTGGTGGCTAAAAACTCACTATCCTCCCTGCTAGTGGGCAGCTTATCTAGTGAATGGATACATCTTAACTACAATAGAGTTCAAACGAAGATAAGTCTGCGCTATCTTGTTCTTGTTCGACTTCTCCAGAGTTGCTCTAAAACCATTATATCCTTGATGGGCAAAAGCGATCCACAACCTTCTACTAAATCGCATATGTGGAGATTTCTTGGTAGTTGCTGAGCTTGTGCCCAAACTCATCAAAGGTCACATTGATCCTTGATAGCTAGGATTAACTTATCCGCAGACAGCATAGACGTCTTTAGTTCAAACTTCTGATAGCTGAGATGCTGTTAGACCCCTCATGCTGCCATCTGACTGGTGTTTGAGTTTTCAGCCAGACGCAATTCCTTGTGTACCCTCCCAATGCCTGTTTTTCAATCATGGACAACTCCCCTTTAAATATTCCTCATTATTCTTATTCAAACTTTTACTTTAACATATTACAAAAGCTGATGAAGTGCAGTGCTGCCTGGGTGCTGATTCTATTCATAGTATCAGTGCTGAGACTTGGCTTGCTACCTAGCCCAAGTCTTAAAGCTTTTGTTCGACTGTTGATACGGGTGGCTAGCAAATCATACCTGCATTGCCCAACAGAGTCGCAGAGGAACACCCTGACAATGCGATTTCTGCTACATGCTCCCTGAGTCCTTATTAGCCGCCACACCACCAAAACATGCCACCAGGGTTTTAACAGGATATTTCTCCAGAGCTCTTCATGCCATGAGAATATCCAGAACTGCTGTTGGGAAGGAGGCACATGAAGTCCTCTGAGGATGTGGTTTTCCTGCTCGGCATCAGGCAAGATTGATGGGCGTGCAGACTTCAAAACCAGAGAACGAAAAACCCAGATTATCCCTCCCGACCATGGCACGAGGGAAATTGCAGATATCCTGGATTGTGATGGCCAACTGTCACTTCTGATCTGCTGGACAGCGAAGTCACATTGGCTGACCGTACCCATCATAGGCTCCTACCGGAACCGCACACGTCGAGCTCTAACAATCTCCATAGAATCACGTAGCCTTAGAAACACAGGGACCAATCTCGTAGGATCATCTACTAACTAAATAGAGCAGTTATGGGAATCTGAAGGTTTACGACTTTGAGCGCCACTGCGCGATTCTGGCTAAAGGATTCGCGGTGGTTTGATAGTATCCACAGTGCGAAGCGCAAGGTTCCTGGCAGTTGATGCTGAAAACCGCCAATGCTGCGGCCTGACCAAAGTTTGGGTCCGCAGGGACTATGCACCAGTGGCTTTACGTCCTTCCAATCCCTGCCTTACAGCGCCTCGATACAGGCTGTAATGACTTTGACGGTGACGGCTGGCTACTTCCAAAAGACTTCGTTACGTCCAAAGGTTTATGGCTTTCAATTGACTGGCAATGACATGGGATAAGAGTTACTATCGTTTTTGACGACACTGGTCTCCACTGCAAGGTTCTAAATGTTAAAATATATTCATCCCTTCATCTATTTTCTCACGATACGGCGTCTCAGACTGACCGCAGGCCTCGCTCAGCCAGATGATCGCGATTCTTTCTTGCAAAATGCTTGCGCCCGGTGGCCTGACTTTCGACTTCGGAGGAAAATCTCCTTGTCCATCGGCAAGGTTGCAAACAAGGCAGAGGCCATTCCTTGGTTTGAGGTTTTCGATAAAGGACTATAAGACTCTGCTCAAAGATGTTTTCCTGGAACGGCCAGGCAATCCAGCGACTTTGCCCCATCATAGCCAACGCACACCAGGTCTGGCCTTGTATTGCGTCCGCTTTGATTTGTTCCAACTAAGGACTGACTGATAAAATACTCCGTCATAAGACAGCGTAGAGCAGCTGAGCTGGTTGCGGCTGCTGCTGGGATCGCCTGATCTCAGATCATAGGCGTTTAATGCAAGACCTGCCAGACTCGGTGTGACTTGAGCCAGTTTTTCCTCAGCTTGACACGCTTGAGGTAATTCAAGCCAAAGTCGTGCAAGGAGTCTGCTTCGTCCCAAGCCAAAAGAGCTAGATTGGCTGCGTTTGTTTTAGGACTATCTGTAGAAGAGTTTGATTTGATCTGTCAAATATCCAATTCTTCACCGACAAAGGTTACCTGCTCAGCATCTGACTTTTTTCTAACACCTCAAAAGATAGGTGCGCTTCTGGAAAGACTGGAAGGCATTTTCATAAAATCTCACAAACATTGTTACGACGCGCACCATCAAGGGAAACGAAGAACTTGCTGATGTACACCACAGTGCTAAGAGGCCAGACATACCAACTAACTCAATATTCAGGAGAAGGTTAAGGTCTTGGGCAGTCGCTACTGCGATTCGCAAGCCTGTGTAGCTACTCTCATTCCTCTGCCACTACGATTCGATCCAAATCTTTAAGGCTAAATCTAGACTGGCCATCAAAAATCGATAGCAGGTGCATCAGAGTGATACTGTGATTTTTCTTTGATATTGACTGTGGTCTCGGCAAGAAGCTGCTTGTCCTCCAAAATAGCGAGAGACAGAGCCTTGCTGACGTATCAAAAGCTAATACTTACAACACATTCCGGTTTTTTGTCTGCTTACCATTATACTATAGAAGAAGGCACATGGGAATCTTTCTTTGTTTTAGTATCGTGAAATCATCATGAGGAAAAGAAATTCTCAAAAATCGAATTTTTCCTTTTCGTTTGAATATAGAGTGAACAAGAAAAAAGGAGTGAGAAATGATGATACGCTTGAAAATATTGAAATCACCCATCGCCATCTGAAATGAATTATCAAATATTGATGGTGGTCTCTCGCTCCCTTGGCGGCCTTTTGGTGTAGCAGTTTCGGTGGACTGCTGGTGAACAGCACTTGTAGGCTCTGGCTTAGCAGCTGGTTATAGGAGGGTTAGTATGATTAAAGATTTGACTAAACTATCCTGCGAAATTCTGACAAAGAATTGCAGGAAATCAAGGTAGCAGCTTTGAGTGTAAAGTGTTTATTGTAGTTTATTTATGTGCAGCTCACTACTGAAAAGATTCCGTAAAAGTTTGGATGCAGTCATGCTAGATAAAAGACACATTTTACAGAAGTATGTTCTGTCTGTCATCTCTTACAGTTTGATCAGCATGTCTCTAACTTGATTTGAGCATTACTACTATACCATTGCCAATTGGTCCATCTACGCTTTGTATTGTTTTATTTTATGCTTCAACTCTATTTTAGGACACAGAACAAATCACTACTGTAAAATAAGAGATGGGGCACTGAGAAATATAAACCTCTGTTTGAGGGAGAAGGTAGACACCTCTAATTTGGGAGAGTTGAGAAAAATCCACCTATCTTAATGCTAGTGATTGGTGTAACTAGATTACGCTATCTTTTATACTGGATATTCGTTCATCAGCAAACTATAACTTCGACAACTGACTTAAGTATTCAAGCCAAAGTAAAATACAAACCAAACCACATAGGTCACAAGAAGAAGGAAAAACGAATACAGAATCACGAAGCCAATCTTCCATAGGAATTTGGCCTTCCGATGCTCTAGCAGAGTGTACAAAACATTGCCACCGTAAACACAAGCAACAAAAATAGCGAATGCCAAGAGACGAATTGCAATAGCTAGTTGAAACATATCCTACCCTCCTTAAAAGGAAAAACCTCTTTTCTAACTTTATTATAGCATTTGAATCTGAGGTCTTCAAATACTTATACACGGCAAAATGAAATGCATTTCACGCTCCTTACTTTCAGGTTTCCCCTCTTTTACTAATTCCCCTTTTTATGTTATAATTGAGATAATTGTAACGAATCAAGGTCAATAAAGACAAAAAATGAACTGGAATCAAACCAGTTTCAAACTGAGCATTTTTGAATATAGCTGACCTGAAAGCAGAAAGGAAACATATGATTTACAAAGTTTTTTATCAAGAAACAAAAGAACGCAGCCCACGTCGTGAAACAACACGCTCACTCTACTTGGACATTGACGCTAGCTCAGAACTTGAGGGCCGCATCATTGCCCGCGAACTTGTTGAAAAAAACCGTCCAGAATATAACGTAGAATACATCGAACTCTTGTCTGACAAACTACTTGACTACGAAAAAGAAACTGGCGCATTTAAAATTACGGAGTTCTAATATGGCCTATACTCTTAAACCAGAAGAAGTGGGCGTTTTTGCCATTGGTGGTCTAGGAGAAATCGGGAAAAACACTTACGGTATTGAATACCAAGATGAGATTATCATCGTCGATGCTGGGATTAAGTTCCCAGAGGACGATCTACTTGGTATCGACTATGTTATCCCTGACTACTCTTATATTGTTGAAAATATTGACCGCGTCAAAGCTCTCTTAATTACCCACGGACACGAAGACCATATCGGAGGGATTCCTTTCTTGCTCAAGCAAGCTAACATCCCAATCTATGCAGGGCCTCTTGCACTCGCTTTAATCCGCGGAAAACTTGAAGAGCATGGTCTTCTACGCAATGCTACACTTCACGAAATCAACAGCAACACAGAGTTGACATTTAAAAATCTTAAGGCAACCTTCTTTAGAACAACCCACTCTATCCCCGAACCTTTGGGAATTGTTATCCACACACCTCAGGGTAAAATTGTCTGTACAGGTGACTTCAAGTTTGACTTCACACCAGTTGGTGAACCTGCAGACTTGCACCGCATGGCAGCTCTAGGTGAAGAGGGTGTTCTTTGTCTCTTGTCTGACTCAACCAATGCTGAAGTACCAACCTTTACTAACTCAGAAAAAGTCGTTGGTCAATCCATCATGAAGATTATCCAAGACATCGAGGGACGTATTATTTTCGCATCCTTTGCCTCAAATATCTTCCGTCTCCAGCAGGCTACTGATGCTGCTGTCAAGACTGGCCGTAAGATTGCTGTCTTTGGACGTTCAATGGAAAAAGCTATTGTCAACGGAATCGAACTTGGTTATATCAAGGCGCCTCAAGGAACTTTTATCGAACCTAATGAAATCAAGGATTATCCAGCTGGAGAAGTCTTGATCCTCTGTACAGGTAGCCAAGGGGAGCCCATGGCTGCACTATCTCGTATCGCTAACGGAACTCACCGCCAGGTACAATTACAACCTGGTGATACAGTCATCTTCTCTTCTAGCCCAATCCCTGGAAATACAACCAGCGTTAACAAACTAATCAATACTATTTCCGAAGCTGGAGTTGAAGTTATCCACGGTAAGATCAACAACATCCATACATCTGGACACGGTGGTCAGCAAGAACAAAAACTCATGCTCCGCCTAATGAAGCCTAAATACTTCATGCCTGTCCATGGTGAATATCGCATGCAAAAGATCCATGCTGGACTAGCTGTTGATACTGGAGTTGAAAAAGACAATATCTTTATCATGAGCAACGGAGATGTTCTTGCCCTTACTGCAGACTCTGCTCGCATCGCAGGTCATTTCAATGCCCAAGATATCTATGTCGATGGAAATCGTATCGGTGAAATTGGGGCCGCAGTCCTAAAAGACCGTCGTGACCTATCTGAAGATGGTGTCGTACTTGCTGTTGCAACAGTAGACTTCAAGACACAGATGATTATTTCTGGTCCAGATATTCTCAGTCGTGGTTTCGTCTACATGCGTGAATCGGGTGACCTTATTCGTCAAAGCCAACGCATTCTTTTTAACGCTATTCGTATCGCACTAAAGAATAAAGATGCTAGCATCCAATCTGTCAATGGCGCCATTGTTAACGCCATCCGACCATTCCTTTACGAAAATACTGAACGTGAACCAATTATTATTCCGATGATTCTCACACCAGATGAAGAATAATAAAAATTCTCTGAAATCCTATGACTTCAGAGAATTTTTATTATTTAACGACAATTTCGTAACGAGTCTTACTTGTGAATGTCTGACCTGCTTTTAGAATGACTTGATCTTTCAGGTCACTGTGAATAGCATCTGGTAAAGCCTGTGCTTCAAGAGCAATCCCATTGTGCTGAATCATTGGTTGACCAGCGATGATGACACTCTCATCCACAAAGTTTGCTGTATAAACCACAAAGCAAGGTGCTTCTGTCTTAAAGAGTAAGAAGCGACCTGAACCCTGGTCATAGAGGAAACCAGCATTATCATGTCCTGCAGGAAGAGCAAATGGATGGTCCAAACCAGACACGATTTGGATTTGCTCATCTTCTTCTGCAAAGATATCCTTGAGCAAAGCACCATTGTAGATATGTTTGACCACATCACGGTTAGCATCTGGAGTTTTAGCTGGGACACCGTCAGGAGCGATTGGATAGATACCTTCTGTGTTTAATTGGAAGACATGACGGTCAATCGTCTGAGTGAAATCACCAGACAAGTTAAAGTAGCTATGGTTGGTTGGATTGACCAAGGTATCCTGGTCTGTCGTTACCTTGTAGCTAACTTCATAGGCACCATTTCTTCCAACTGGTAGCTAATCCAAATCTTGAGATTACCAGGGAATCCTCCTGTACCATCCGCACGCTCAGTATAAAGTGTCAAACCATTGTCGCTGACTTCGACAAGTTCAAACAAGTTAGAGTCCCAACCTGTAGAACCACTATGATTGCAGTTGCTAGCATTGTTAACTTCAAGCTCATAAGTCTTGCCATTTAGTTCAAAGGTCGAACCTGCAATACGCCCAGCCACAGGTCCAATGCTTGCTCCATGTTTTGGACTATTGCCAACATAGCTTTCAAAATTATCAAATCCTAGGATGACATTGGCAAAATTACCAGTCTTATCAGGAGTAACATAACGTAAAATAGTCGCTCCATAGGTCATGATTTCTAGCTGGTAACCAGCATCCGTCTCAAAAAGATAAGCTAAGACATCCTTGTCATCAACTTTCCCAAATACACGTTCTGTGTATGCTTTCATCCTTCTCTCCTTTATCCGTTTTCGTTAAGTAAAATAAACCATAGAAAGCGTATTCGCTTCCTATGGTTCAATTCTATTATGTAAATACTCCTTTGTCAAGCCTCTATAAAATAGATTCTTTTCAACAAATCTTACAAGTATAATCTTTAAAATTCAACACGCTCAGTCCAAGAAGTTGCTGTTGTTTGAAGAACTTTGTTGAGTTCGTCAATGTTTTCAAATCCAGTTGTGCGAAGCCAGTCGCGAGCTGCTTCTTCACCATCTTTGATGTAAGCTTCAACTGATCCAGCCCATGTTGCACGGCCACAAAGAACTCCATTAAAGTTTGCACCTGATTCATGGGCAAATACAAGAGTATCTTGGAAGAGTTTAGCTGATACACCAGCACTCAAGTAGATATATGGCAAGTTAGTTGCTTCATCTTGTGCTTTGAAGAATGCTACTGCTTCTTCACGTGTGTGTAAACCACTTCACCCTCAGCGAAGCCTTCAACATATTTAATGTTAACAGGAACTTCTACTTTCAATACATCAATGTTAAAGCGTGGGTCTGAGAAGACTTTCATAGCACCGATAACTTTGTGTGGTTTTACTTTAGCGTATTCTACAGAACCAGCGTCCGCAATTTTTTCATCATAAGCAAGGATTTCAAGGAAGAATGGGATATCTTCAGCCACACATTCAGAACCGATACGTTCGATGTAAGCTTGTTTTTCTTGGTTGAGTTCGTCTGAGCTATCTACGTCATAGTAAAGCAAGAACTTAACAGCATCTGCACCTTGTTCCTTGATACGTTTTGCAGACCAAACATCCAAGCAGTCTGGCAAGCGTTTTGTACTTGTTGTATCGTATCCTGTTTTTTCATAAGCAAGGAGAAGACCTGCATTTGGATCAAGAGCTTTTGTAGCTGGAAGTCCATACTCAGGGTCAAGAAGCATAGATGAAGCGTATTTAGTCAATTCATCCGCTACCAAGACTTTAAGTTCTTCCATTTGAGCAACTGTTGGCTCTTCTGTTTGGTATTGAGCCATAAGGCGTTTCAAAGCACCACGTTGGTCAAAAGCAAGAGCTGAGATGATACCATTTTCGTCTGAGAGTTTTTGCATGCAAGCAAGTTTATTTGGGCTTAATGTTAATTTACTCATAAATAACTCCTTATTTTTCAAACTCATGAATGATAACACCTTGAACTACACGGTTTACAGTACCAGTAGGAGATGGTGTATCTGGTCTATTACCGACTTTAAGTGAAGTCAAGAGAGCAAATAACTGACCATAAACAATGTAAGGGAAGACACGGTAAACATCATTCAAGACACCTCCACAACCAAGGGCTACTTCCTTAACATTTTCAAGGCCAAAAGTTTGATCGCTCAAAAGCACAACACGACGAGCGATTTGATCCCCTGCAACTTCACGCACCAAGTCCAAATCATACCTGCGAGTGTAGTCTGTGGTTGAACCAAATACTAAAACAACTGTATCTTCGTTGATCAAAGATTTTGGACCGTGACGGAAGCCAACTGGGCTTTCATACATAGTAGCAACCTGACCAGCTGTCAATTCCAAGATTTTAAGCTGTGCTTCATGAGCAAGACCGAAGAATGGACCTGCACCTAGGTAAATGACACGGTTAAATTCTAAATCTACCAGTTCTTTAACATCAGCAGCATTATCTAAGACCTTACGTGATAAGTTAGACAAAACTTCAAAATGTTTAGATTTTACAACAAATTCTTCTGGATCAAACACTAAAAGTGCTGTCAACATCATAGAAGTAAAGCTTGATGTCATTGCAAATCCAGCATCGTTAGAAGCTGCTGGTTGTAAGAGCAAGAGATTACGCTCATCTCCATGAGCTTGAAGAGCTAATTTCCCTTCAGCTGCACAAGTAATAGTCACTTGATAGAGCTCATCAACTAAGGACTTAGCCAAATCCACCGTTGCTACACTCTCTGGTGAATTTCCACTACGTGCAAATGATACTAAGACTGTAGGAACATCTTTTTCAAATATGTTTGTGGGTTTGCAACGATATCAGTTGTCGCAATGGCATTGAAATTCCACTTGCGTTCATCATAAACTTCTTTAAAGTAAGGGACCAAAGTATCCCCTACATAAGCAGAAGTTCCAGCTCCTGTTAGGATAACCTTGATATATTCATGCTTATCAGCGATACCTTGCAAAAAGGCTGCAATTTCTTGGCGTCTCTCTGAATAAGCCTCAAAAGCTTCTTTCCAAACATCTGGTTGTTGGTAAATTTCTCGTGTGGTGATCTCTGCTCCCAACTCAAGCAATTCTTCTTTTGTATAATCTAGCATTGAAAACCTCTAATCTATTATTATATTATTTCCTAGTTAAAAGATGGGAATGGGACTTACTCCCACCCCCATTTTTAATTTCTGTTGTCAAATCTTATTCGTCTTCGTCATCATCGAAGCCCGCCAACAGATCATTTACTTTAACAATGCTTTCTGATGCACGAGTTTTATAGTCGGCATCCATACCAGTTAGGCTTGCATTGATAAATTCAATCACCATTGGAAGATTCATTCCTGCATAAAGTTCGATGTTACGACCTTCCATAATTAAGCGACTAACCACATTACATGGTGTGCCTCCAAGGAGGTCTGCAAAGACGATAAAGTCGTCTAAACCTTGAACAGTAGCGTCAAATTTAGCAGTAAATTCTTCTGGTCCATCTTCTGGAAGAAGGGCAACTGCATGAATGTTGTCTTGTGGACCCATAATCATTTCCGTGCTACCTTTTAGTTCTTCACAAAAACGTCCATGGCTCACTAAAATTAACGATTTAGTCATATATTATGCGCCCATTCCAAGCAAGAATTTTCCGATGAATGAAAGTCCAACTGCAAGAGCAATGATGATACCGATTGCTTTTGTAGAGTTCATACCTTTCTTACCAAGTAACCAGAAGATGAATGCTGTGAAGATTGCTGGAAGCAAGCGTGGGAAGATTGAGTTCAAGATGTCTTGGAAGTCAATCATTTTCTCACCGATTGGCAATTTGTAAGAAATTTCAAAGTTGATCATTGTTGCTACAAGAGCACCCATCATGAACACACCAAGTACAGATGCAGCGTCAATCAAAGCTGTTAAAGTACTTTGCATGTTGTTGATAAGGTTAACCCCTTCTTTGTAAGCAAATTCCAATTGTTTCCAACGGAAGATGTCATACGCTACTGCAACTGCGATCCAAAGGAAGATACCCCATGGTTGGCCAGCGATAGCCATTGTTGCAGCGATAGAACCCATGATAGCTGGTACAAGTGAACCGAAGATAGTGTCTCCAAGAGGAGCGAATGGTCCCATCAAACCTGTCTTGATACCGTTAACCGCATCTTTAGAGACAACGCCATCTTTTTCTTCCATGGCAAGGTCAAAACCAGCGATGATTGTGTGGAAGAATGGTGAAGTGTTGAAGAATTGAGTATGAACTTTCATCATTTCTTTCAACTCAGGAGTTCCATCTCCATACATTTTACGCAATTGTGGCAAGATCATGTAAAGGTAACCTGATGCTTGCATACGTTCGTAGTTCCATCCCAATTGGAAAGTGAACAAGCTACGTTTGTTAATTTGATTAAAATCTTCTTTTGTTAATTTGTAATTAGAATTCGTCATCTTCAATTTCCCCACTTTCTGACTGAGTAGAAGGTGCTGCTACAGCAACTTTCTGGCTGTTCTTGAAGTGAACAACTGCAAGGAAGATACCTACGATAGAGATACCGATCATAGACAATCCTTTGAAGTTGTTAGCAAAACCGATAGTTTCTGCAACTTCAGCAGGAAGAGTGCCAATGATACCAGCAACTGCTCCACCAAGACTTGTTACGTTTGAGTAAAGTACAGTCAACATAGCTGTCAAACCGAATCCCATAGCAAGGTAGTGAAGGTTACGTTTAACTGGAAGGTAACGAAGCAAGATAGCGAATCCAAGACCTGGAAGCATACGACCTGCAAGAGTCAAACCGTCTGCAACCCATTGGTATTCTTTAACAAGGTTTACAACACCTTGTACGAATTCTCCACCGAAAGCTAGGGCGAAGAATACTGGAAGGGCACGAGAAGCAGCCCATGGAAGCGCACCAAGAAGATAGTTACGTTCGATTGCTTTATAGTCAAAGCGTTCGATCGCAGCATCAATACGGTGTGCGAAGAATGTAGTAGTCATACGACCAAGTACGTCGAAGTAAGTCAAAAGTGCCGCTACTGGTACAGCGATTGTAGTGATCGCAAGATCTGTTTCGATACCTTGTGAAACTGAGAAAGCTGTCGCAAGAACCGCACCAGAAGTTGCGTCGATACGAGAAGCACCACCGAAGGTACCTACCCCAAGGACAAACAACTGCAAGCTACCACCGATAAACAAACCAGTTGTCAAATCTCCCATGATCAAACCGGTAATGAAACCAGCGAATACAGGGGAACCTGCAGAAGAAACGATCGTCAACTCATCACAAATTTGATAAGCTGAGTACAGAGTGAGAAGTAAAATTTGCCACCATTGTATCATAACAATGACCTCCTAAAAATTTTTTCCTATTTTAATAAGCTCAAAAAGTCTGAAACTGGATCATTTGGAACCATTTGAGCAGTAAGTTTAACACCTTTTTCCGCTAATTTACGGAAATCTTCAACGTCTTTATCAACAACGTTGATAGAACGTGTGATAGCACGTGTTTCTGGCGTTTGCGACATATTACCGACATTGACAGTTTCAAGCGGTACCCCTGCTTCTACCAAACCAAGGAAACGGTCTGGTTTACGAGCCACGATAAAGAGACGTTGGCTGTCATATTTACCAGCAAGAAGATTCGCTGCCGCTTTTTCAACCGACAAGATACTAAGTTTTACACCTGGCGGTGTAGCAAGTTTCAAACCGCTCTTTTCAATATCGTTGTTAACAACTTCGTCGTCTACAACCATAATGCGAGAAACATTTAGCTTCCCAGCCCAAAGATTGGCTACTTGGCCGTGGATTAAACGTCCATCGATACGGCATCCTACTATTGTCATAAGTTTTCCCCCTTTATGTGTTTAAATGTAGGTTTACTAGTTAAATGTATGTGCTCCTTGTACTCCCCTTCAGTTTCAAAGATAATGATGCGGTTAGCACCCTCTTTGAGGTAACTATGTGGAATATAAAGCGATAGGGTCGGACCAACGTTCCAGAAGCGTCCTAGATGATGACCATTGACAAAGGCAATCCCTTTACCAAACTCAGAACAATCCAAATAGGTATCCTTTGGAACCTCAACTTCAAAGTCGAAGGCGTAAAAGGCTGGTTGCCCTTCTGTCCATCCTTTCGAAAAAAATCAATCTTCTCAGGATTATCTAATGGAAGCGGATAGTGTTCCCAGTTGAGCAAGAAATGTAGATCCTTACAAACTCCTGTACGGATTCCTTTCCGTTGGGTATCTGCTAAGAACTTATGCCCATAATTGACACGTCCCATATTTTTCAATGAGGATATCAATCTGCGAAAGCTTTTTCTTTTCTCCTTGACAGAAGATATCTTCACCAATCTCTGTCTGATATTGGGTCGCAGTCCATTTGCCATCAATAAAGAGTTGAGCTCTATCACGGCCGTCAATAATGCGAAGTTTTTCTTCTTTTGCATCCCAACTAGCTTCTGTACGATAGAGTAGGTAACCATAACTTTGTCCTAATTCCTCCATTTTCTTAGGATAGAGGCTTTCAGTTGGACTTGCAAGACTATCCAAGGTTGCAAATAGGGAAACCTTTTCGACTAGTGGAATAGATTTCATTTCCATGCTTTCCTTGTAGAGTGGCTCCAACTGTGGATACTCTGGATAGTAGGTTGCCATCATTTTCTTCACTGCATGGTATTTGGCAGTAGGATTTCCCGCCTCATCTAGCAGAGCGTCATAATCATAAGATGTTACTTGTGGTAAATCAATGGTTCCTCGAGCTGAGCAACCATTCATAAAACCGAAGTTTGTTCCACCATGGAACATGTAAAGGTTGATAGAGCCTTGCTCCAAAACCTCATGAACGGCTTCTGCCAATTCTTCTGCATCGCGTTTGATAACTGGCTCTTTCCAACGATTGAACCATCCATCCCAGAATTCCATACACATGAGTGGCCATTTTTTGCCATGTTCATCAAAGAATTCTTGCATCTGCGAGAAATTGAAAGCGGCTTTCGAGCCAAAGTTCCCTGTCACCAAGAGGTCATCCTCAATTAAGGTTCCAGCCTTCAAGGTTGCTCTCCATGGGCCGTCAGATGTAAAGAGCGGACAGCTGACTGCGCGTTCTTCCATTAAACGTCGAATCTCACGCAAGTAGGTTTTGTCTTCACCATAGGATCCATACTCATTTTCAACTTGCATCATGAGGATGTTTCCACCATTTTCCAACAATCTTGGAACAAGACGCGGAAGCAAGTGATCATAGTAACGACCAACCATCTCAAGGTAAGCTGGATCAGAAGAACGGATTCTCATCTCCTTTGTTAGGAGCCATGCAGGTAAACCACCAAATTCCCATTCTGCACAGATAAATGGAGAAGGGCGTACAATAGCATATAAGCCTAAGTCCTGTGCAGTTTGAAGAAATCTTTCTAAGTCAAGATCCCCTTCAAAGTTAAATTCTCCTTCAGCAGGTTCATGCATGTTCCAAGGTACGTAAGTTTCAACTGTATTGAAACCTAATGCCTTAAGATTGTACAATGAGTGATACCAATCTTCCGCAGGAACTCTAAAATAATGAATCGCACCTGACAAAATCTTAAATGGTTTCCCATCTAGATAGAAATGATCTTCAATTTCAAATCTTGTCATTCTTCCTCCTGTAAGAGCAAAAGTTTGCGCTTTCATTTATTGTTATATCAACTATAACCTAATAGGGAGATATTGTCAATACTTTTTGAAATTTTCTTCAATTTTTTTCTATTTTTTTACTGAATATTTTCCAAAAATCTTCTCAAAACCTTTAAAATTGGGGATTTCTTGAGCATACAAATTTACTTTTGTCAAACTACAAATTACTTTGATATAACTTAATATCTTAGCCTATTATTTTATTTTTTAATAATAATTTCTACTAATCTTTCTACTTTTATGTTAAAATTATTATGGAGAAGGAAAAAACGAGGTGAAAATATGGCAATTCCAAAATACCAATATATAAAAGATGAATTAAAGAATAAAATTATTTCTGGTCAATTTGCTAGCGGGGACAAATTCTACACTGAAGCTGAATTGATTTCTATGTATGATGTGAGTTCAATCACAGTTGTCCGTGCCTTAAATGATCTGGCTAAAGATGGATACATTGTCCGCCAGCAAGGTAAGGGAACTTTTGTAGCCCGTGCTCGCAAACATAAACTAGTTGAGTTCTCTGATGTTGAAATCTTTGAAACAAAAGATGATAAAGTGACTGTTCTTTCTATTGAACGTGGCAACAACTTGAAATATTTAGAAAAACTCGGGTTACGTGGCGACCAATTCTACTATAAGATTGAACGTATCCGTGAATCTAATGGTGTGATTTACATTTATCATAACTCCTATATCCCTGAGCAATATATCAATGCCAACTATCCAAATCTTGAATATTATAGTTCTATCTATACTCGTTTCAAATTGGACTACCACATTCACATGAATGACGAGCATTTTGAAGAAATCAATGAGATTGTCTTCCCTACTCCAAAAGAGCGCTTCTGTTCTAGGTATCGATACTAAGTTCCCAACTGTTTTACAAACCAAGACAACCCGTCTTGAAGCGACTGGTCAAGTCTTAGAATACATTGAGACTTACAAACGTTCTGATTTCTACAAAATCAAATTTATCTCTTGTGATCGTGACCACTAATTATTAAAAGTCTGAGATACTTGTCTCAGGCTTTTTTACATGTCCATTGTAACATCAAGTTTCTTTCTTGAAAACAGTTAGTTAAATATAACTATAATTAGTAATTTTTTTACTAAAAATTGATAAGAAACTAAAAAATATATCATAATTTATAAGTTATTCTATTTTTTATAGTTATTTCTCTAAAAGTCTTGACTTTTAGAGAAACAGAACTTACAATGGAAATAGTTTTTGTAAACGCTACCAAACTAAACGACTTAAGGAGGTCTCACATGAAACCAGACAAACAACAGCGTTTCTCCATTCGTAAATATGCCATCGGTGCTGCCTCGGTACTGATAGGTTTAAGTTTCCAAGCCCAAGTAGTGGCAGCAGACGGGCTAACTCCTGTGGCGGAAAACCAAGCTAGCACTAGCCAAACCGTTCCAGAAACTCCTCCAGCAGCGGAAGAGCCAAAGCTTGTCTCTTCAGTTGAAGAACAAGTTACCGCTACTTCTGCGTCGGAAACTTCTTCTCCACAGGAAGATCTTAGCACACCTGCACCTGCCCTAGCAGAGCCTGTCACAGCTGAAGTAGCTGAAGAAGCTAAGAAAACAGAATCTGAAAATGAAGAAAACAAAGAAGTTGCTAAGGTTGAAGCACCAGCAGTAGCTACAGAGCGAGCAGCTCAAGTCAATGAAAAACTGGCTAAAAAGAAAATCGTTTCTATTGATGCCGGGCGTAAATACTTCTCTCCAGATCAACTGAAAGAAATCATCGACAAGGCAAAACACTATGGCTATACTGATCTTCACCTTTTAGTTGGAAACGACGGCTTACGTTTTATGCTTGACGATATGTCTCTAACTGTTGGTGACAAGACTTATGCCAGCGACGATGTCAAACGAGCTGTTGAAAATGGAACTAATGCCTACTACAACGATCCAAATGGTAATCATCTAACTGAAAGCCAAATGACCGACTTGATTAACTATGCTAAAGATAAAGGTATCGGCCTTATCCCAACAGTTAACAGCCCTGGTCACATGGATGCTATCCTCAATGCCATGAAAGAACTTGGTATTGAAAAACCTAACTTCAACTACTTTGGCAAAGAATCAGAACGTACTGTTGACCTTGACAACGAAAAGGCTGTTGCTTTTACAAAAGCCTTGATTGACAAATATGCCGCTTACTTTGCGGGCAAGTCTGAAATCTTTAATATCGGTTTAGATGAATATGCTAACGATGCTACGGATGCCAAAGGATGGAGTGTACTTCAAGCCTATAAATGGTATCCAGAAGATGGTTTCCCAGACAAGGGTTATGATAAATTCATCGCCTATGCTAATGACCTAGCTCGTATCGTCAAATCTCACGGTCTTAAACCAATGGCCTTCAATGACGGTATCTACTATAATAGTGACACTACTTTTGGTACCTTTGATAAAGACATCATCGTGTCTATGTGGACTGGTGGTTGGGGCGGTTACGATGTCGCTTCTTCTAAACTACTAGTTGAAAAGGGACACGAAATCCTTAACACTAACGATGCATGGTACTACGTTCTCGGTCGTAATGCTGATGGACAAGGTTGGTACAACCTTGATCAAGGTTTGAACGGTATTAAGAGTACACCAATTACTTCCGTTCCAAAAACTGAAGGTGCTGATATCCCTATCATCGGTGGTATGGTAGCTGCTTGGGCTGATACTCCATCTGCTCGTTACTCTCCATCTCGTCTATTCAAGCTCATGCGTCAATTCGCAAACTCAAATGCTGAATACTTCGCTGCTGACTACGAGTCTGCAGAGCAAGCTCTTAAAGAAGTTCCAACAGACCTTACTCGCTATACAGAAGAAAGTGTAGCTGCAGTTAAAGATGCTGAAAGCCATCCGTTCTCTTGACAGCAACCTTAGCCGTGCTGAACAAGATAGCATTGACCAAGCGATTGCAAAACTCCAAGAAGCTGTTGCTAACTTGACCTTTACTCCAGAAGCTCAAAAAGAAGAGGACGCTAAACGCGAAGTTGAAAAACTAGCTAAGAACAAGGTTATCTCTATCGATGCTGGACGTAAATACTTCACACTAGACCAACTTAAACGTATCGTTGACAAGGCTAGCGAACTTGGTTACTCTGACATCCATCTCCTCCTTGGAAATGATGGACTTCGCTTCCTACTGGATGACATGACTATCACTGCAAACGGCAAGACCTATGCTAGTGACGATGTGAAAAATGCCATCATTGAAGGAACAAAATCTTACTACGATGATCCTAATGGAACTACTTTGAACCAAGCCGAAATCACTGAGCTTATCCAGTATGCTAAAAACAAAGGTATTGGACTAATCCCAGCTATCAATAGCCCAGGTCACATGGATGCTATGCTTGTTGCTATGGAAAAATTAGGCATCGCAAACCCTCAAGCTAACTTTGACAAGGTTTCAAAAACAACTATGGACCTTGAAAACGAAGAAGCACTGAACTTTACAAAAGCCCTTATTGGCAAGTACATGGACTTCTTTGCAGGCAAGACTAAGATCTTTAACTATGGTACAGATGAGTATGCCAATGACGCTACCAACGCTCAAGGTTGGTACTACCTCAAGTGGTATGGACTCTACGGTAAGTTTGCAGACTACGCTAATAGTCTAGCTGCCATGGCTAAAGAAAAAGGTCTTCAACCAATGGCCTTTAACGATGGCTTCTACTATGAAGACAAGGATGATGTTGAGTTTGATAAAGACGTTATTATCTCTTACTGGTCTAAAGGATGGTGGGGTTACAACCTTGCATCTCCTCAATACCTAGCAAGTAAGGGGTACAAATTCCTTAACACGAATGGAGATTGGTACTATATTCTCGGTCAAAAACCAGAAGATGGTGGTGGCTTCCTCAAGAAAGCTATTGAAAATACTAAAAAAACTCCATTTAACCAACTAGCATCAACTAAATATCCTGAAGTTGACCTACCTACTGTTGGTAGTATGTTAGCTATCTGGGCTGATCGACCAAGCGCTGAATACAAGGAAGAAGAAATCTTTGAGCTTATGACTGCCTTTGCAGACCACAACAAAGACTACTTCCGTGCTGACTACAAAGCTCTACGCGAGGAACTTGCTCAAATTCCTGAAAACTTAGAAGGATATAGCACAGAAAGCCTCGATGCTCTCAAGGCTGCTAAAGAAGCTCTGAACTACAATTTCAACCGTAATAAACAAGCTGAGTTGGATACACTAGTCGCTAATCTCAAGGCAGCAAGACTTGGTCTCAAACCAGCTGCAACTCACTCAGGAAGCCTTGACGAAAACGAAAGTCCTGCTGCTGTTGAAAACCTACCAGAATTGGTTGTTAGAACAGAGGAAATTCCTTTCGAAATCATCAAGAATGACAACCCTAACCTACCAGCAGGTCAAGAAAAGATTGTTACTGTCGGTGTGAAAGGTGAACGTACAAATTATCTTTCTGTCGTGACTGAAAATGGTGAAGCACATGAAACTCTCCTTGATAGTCAAGTGACTCAAGAACCAGTGACTCAAATCGTAGAAGTCGGTAATCCTGTCACTCATGTTGGTGATGATAAAGGGCAAGCTACTTTCGCTGAAAATAAACCAAGAGTTGACATCCAAAATGAAGAAATTCCATTCACTACTATCACTCGCGAAACAAACCAACTGCCTAAAGGACAATCTCGTATCGTGACTGAAGGTGTAAACGGTCGTCGTACACATTTCTATTCTGTGACTACTGCTGCTGATGGTTCTGAAGTAAAAACTTTAATCAACGCTGTTGTTGCTCAAGAACCAGTGACTCAAATCGTAGAAGTCGGCAACCCTGTCACTCATGTCGGTGATGATAAAGGGCAAGCTACTTTCGCTGAAAATAAACCAAGAGTTGACATCCAAAATGAAGAAATTCCATTCACTACTATCACTCGCGAAACAAACCAACTGCCTAAAGGACAATCTCGTATCGTGACTGAAGGTGTGAACGGTCGTCGCAGTTACTTCTATTCCGTGACTACGGCTACTGATGGAACTGAAGTTAAGACTCTAGTAAGCAGTGAAGTAAACCTAGAACCTATCACTCAAGTGGTAGAAGTCGGTAATCCTGTCACTCATGTTGGTGATGATAAAGGGCAAGCTACTATTGCTGAAAATAAACCAAGAGTTGACATCCAAAATGAAGAAATTCCATTCACTACTATCACTCGCGAAACAAACCAACTGCCTAAGGGACAATCTCGTGTCGTGACTGAAGGTGTGAACGGTCGTCGTACACATTTCTATTCTGTGACTACTGCCGCCGATGGTTCTGAAGTGAAAACTTTAGTCAACACTGTTGTTGCTCAAGAACCTGTCACTCAAATCGTAGAAGTTGGTAATCCTGTCACTCATGTTGGTGATGAAAAAGGGCAAGCTGCTATCGCTGAAGAAAAACCTAAACTAGATCTTCCAGGTCAAGAAGTACCAGCTCCTGTACCTGCTGGCGAAAGCAAAGAACTCCCTCAAAAACCAACTCCTGTCTCAAACGAGAAGAAACTTCCTGAAACTGGAAGTCGTGAATCAGCATGGCTAATCGCAACTGGATTGATGACTGCTTTAACTGCTTATAAACTTAGCAAGAAAGAAGACTAAAATCCTATCTAAAACAAATAAAAAAGCGAGATTAAATCTCGCTTTTTTGATTTATGATTAGTCACCCAAACCGATGCGTTCGAAAATTTCATCCACTCGTTTGGTGTAGTAAGTTGGGTTGAAGATTTCGTCTATTTCTTCTTGAGTCAAACGTGATGTTACTTCTGGATCTGCTTCCAAAAGTGGTTTGAAGTCTACTTGGTTATCCCATGATTGGGCAGTCTTTGGTTGAACAAGGTCGTAAGCTTGCTCACGCGTCATGCCTTTTTCAATCAAGGTCAACATAGCACGTTGGCTAAAGATAAGACCGAAGGTTGAGTTCATATTGCGGATCATATTTTCTGGGAAGACCGTCAAGTTCTTGACGATATTTCCAAAACGGTTAAGCATGTAGTCGATCAGAATAGTCGTATCTGGTGTGATGATACGCTCAGCTGATGAGTGAGAGATGTCACGTTCGTGCCAGAGAGCGACGTTTTCATAAGCTGTAATCATATGGCCACGGATAACACGCGCAAGACCTGTCATATTTTCAGAACCGATAGGGTTGCGTTTGTGAGGCATGGCTGAAGACCCTTTTTGACCTTTGGCAAAGAACTCTTCCACTTCACGTTGTTCTGATTTTTGAAGACCACGGATCTCAGTCGCCATGCGTTCGATAGAAGTTGCAATGCTCGCAAGAACTGCAAAGTACTCAGCATGAAGGTCACGAGGGAGGACCTGTGTAGAGATTTCTTGAGCACGGATACCAAGCTTGTCGCAGACATATTTCTCTACAAATGGTGGGATGTTGGCAAAGTTACCCACCGCACCAGAAATCTTACCAGCTTCCACACCAGCAGCTGCATGCTCGAAACGCTCGATGTTGCGTTTCATTTCGCTATACCATGTTGCCAATTTAAGACCAAAAGTTGTTGGTTCAGCGTGCACACCGTGGGTACGACCCATCATGATGGTGAACTTGTGCTCCTTAGCCTTATCAGCGATGATGTTGGTGAAGTTTTCAAGGTCACGACGGATGATGTCGTTGGCTTGCTTGTAAAGGTAACCGTAGGCAGTATCAACTACGTCAGTAGAAGTCAAACCATAGTGGACCCACTTGCGCTCTTCACCAAGAGTCTCAGAAACCGCACGTGTGAATGCCACTACATCATGGCGAGTCTCTTGCTCGATTTCCAAAATACGGTCGATATCAAAGTCCGCCTTTTCACGAATCAAAGCCACATCTTCCTTAGGGATTTCTCCTAACTCAGCCCATGCCTCGTCAGCCAAGATTTCCACCTCAAGCCAAGCACGGTATTTATTTTCTTCACTCCAAATGTTCGCCATCTCAGGGCGAGAGTAACGGTTGATCATTGTTCGTGTTCTCCTTCTGTTTTGTCTGTTTGAATGTGATCAAGAATTTTCTGAGCCGATTCTTTCTTCAATGTATTTTCTAACCATTGAGCTTGATGAGCTTTTATATACTTTTGCCAAATAATTAATAAAATAAGACCGATAGAAAGTAAACCTAAAGTAATATATAATCTTTTAGTAGCACTATAATTAGCAAAAAAATAAACACTAATCCCCCATGATATTTCAATAAATGTTAAAAATAATTGTAAAAATTTTTAATCCTGTTGATTACCTCAGGTTTAACATCTTCATCACTAATAATGATGCTACGATCTAATAGGCTAATTATATTTTTTTAGGTTTAGAAAACCAAATAATTAGTAAACCTATTCCCGCAATAACTGTGTAAGAATCTTTATCGACTATTGAAAAAAATAAGAAAGAATACTATTGGAAGTATCAGATAAATTACTTTTTATAAAAAAATGCGAATAATTTTTTTATTGATTGGTATGTCAATATTCTGATATTTTTGGTGGAACAAATAAATTTAGAAAAATATGAGAATCCTAAAAATTTGAATAAATGGAACAACTACTCTTAAATAACCTTCAAAACTATTTATCATAGTTTGGTAACCATAGATATACTTAGAAATTAAATCAAACAACTCATTTTTTTACTAAGACTGTTTGGATTTATCATGGCAAAGCATAACAGTAATATTTAAAAAAATATGGTTCCTATCCAAAAAAATAAATGCTATCAAAAAAATGACAATACAATATAAATTAATATTAAACTGAGTAAAAAAATCTCTTTTGTTTAATATAAGTAACAATTCTTTTAGTGAAGTAAAATAAAAAAAATACCGTTTATAAAAGCAAATAATGATAGGAGGCAAAAAGTTTAAAAATGGTATTTCATTTAAAATTACTCCCAATACTATAAATAATATCCCATTTACAAGAAACGGAAGCATATATAACATCAAATAGCAATAACCAATGATGTGTTCAGCATCAATTGTTCTACTTTTGAAAAATTGTTTTATTTTTTTGGGTAATAATTTAATTTTCTGTACTAATTGTTCTACAATGTTCAAACTTTCCTCCTGCCTAAAACTCATCCACCTTATCCGGTTCATCACTAAACAAGGTCACATGTCCCATCTTTCGGTTGTGTTTCGCTTCTATTTTACCATACATGTGGAGGTGGGCGCTTGGATTTTCTGTGACATATTTTTCAGCGGCCTCGACATGCTGGCCAAGGACATTGAGCATGACGGCTGGGGCATGCAATTGGATAGCTGGTAGTGGTGCTCCGAGAACGCCGAGAACATGGGTGTCAAACTGAGAAAAGTCGCAAACTTCAATTGAATAGTGGCCTGAATTGTGTGGACGTGGCGCAATTTCATTGACAATAATGTCATCAGCAGTCGCAAACATTTCCACGCAAAGGGTTCCAGACAAGTTAAGTTGTTCAGCGATTCGCACTGCCATGGTTTTGGCTTTTTCAGCTAGACTTTCTGAAATGCGAGCTGGCACAATGGTCTTTGAAAGAATGTTGTTGCGGTGGATATTTTCCTGAACTGGGAAAACCGTCACGTCCTTGCTGTTACCAGACACAATGACAGAAATTTCAAGGTCAAAGTTGACAAATTCTTCTAAAACACAGTCTGCTGAATCAGCTAGCGCATTGGCTTCTGCCAAATCTTCTGCCGAACGAATAACCTTCTGACCATGGCCATCGTAGCCACCAGTCGCAGTCTTGAGGACATAGTTTTTAGAAAGGTCGATATCTGCCAAATCCTGGTTTGAAGTCACAACCTTGTAGGGTGCCACGGTGACTTGAGCCTTATTTAAGAGAAAGTCCTTTTCAAAGATGCGATTTTGGGAAATGCGGAGCAAATCTGTCCCTTGAGGGAGTTGACCATCCTTGATGACAGCATCCAAACCATCGGCATCGACATTCTCAAACTCATAGGTCAGGACATCGCAACGCTCCGCTAACTGACGGAGGGCGTCCACATCATTATAAGGTGCCACGATGATTTCCGCCACACGAGAGGCTGGGCAATCCGCCGCAGGATCCAGCGCGATAACCTTGTGTCCCATGTAGATAGCAGAAATGGCCATCATCTGACCCAGCTGACCACCACCGATAATTCCTATTGTTTTAGATGAGCTCATTCGTCGACTCCTCTGCGATTATTCCTTGTTCTTCTGCGAAATCTGCCAATGCTGTTGCAATAGCCTGATCCTCTACTGAGAGGAGACGGAGGGCAAAGAGGGCCGCATTGGTCGCACCTGCTTCACCAATAGCCATTGTCGCAACAGGCACACCACCCGGCATCTGAACAATCGAGTAAAGAGAATCCACGCCACTAAGCGCACGTGATTTGACTGGTACACCGATGACAGGGAGGGTTGTTTTGGCAGCTACCATACCTGGCAAGTGAGCAGCGCCACCCGCACCTGCAATAATGACCTTGATACCGCGACTCCGTGCTTCCTCGGCATGTTTGAACATGAGGTCAGGTGTGCGGTGGGCAGAGACAACTTTCTTTCGTAGACTACACCGAAGCGGTCTAGGACTTCTGCTGTTTTTTGCATGGTTGCCCAGTCGGATTTGGAGCCCATGATAATGGAAATAATTGGTTTAGTCATAATTTTTCCTTTTTTCTTTTTTCTTTTTAATAATCGTCTATTGTAGTGCGGACGTAAGCGACCGCCTAAGGCGTTCCATTACTAAAACTGGAGCCTAGGTCTCCAGTTTTCCGCTCCTAGTAGCTTTGCTACTAGGAGTTCCACTACTGCGGCGATTATCCTATACTAGCTCGCTAACGCTCGCAGATCAAACGACCATTATCGGGTTTGGCGACTTCGTCGCGGTTATTCTTATAGCTTTACTTAATTGCCTTACTTCCAATATCTGTACGATAGAAAAGGCCTTCTGTGTTTTGTTTGTCGAGTTGGTTGTAGATAATGTTTTGGCCGTCTTTGACGGTATCAGCTGTGGTGACCAGCATGTAAACACGGCCTCCGTTTGAGAGAAGGTCTTGTCCATTTCCAGCAAATTTAGCTCCGGCATAGTAAGTGATGATGTCGCCTTCTGTCTTGGTAGGAAGCTTGACACCTTTCTCATAAGCGAGTGGGTAGCCGTTTGATGCTACAACCACACCTAGTGTCACACCCTTATCCGTCCAAGTAATAGCTGGCTCCTTGTCATCGAGGATATCCGTAATATTTTGTGCAAAGTCAGATGTCAAACGAGGCAAGATGATTTGGGTTTCAGGATCTCCAAAACGAGCGTTGAACTCGATGACTTTGGGTCCATCTGCTGTCAAGATAAGACCTGCGTAAAGAACACCAAGATACGGACGACCTTCTTTAATCATCCCTTCGAGGACTGGCTTGACAATGGTGTCAACCGCTGTGTCAACCACACTTTGTGGCAAGTGAGGAACTGGCGCATATGCACCCATCCCACCAGTGTTAGACCTTTGTCGCCATCGTAGGCACGCTTGTGATCCTGAGCCGTTGGCATGATGTAGAACTTGTCCCCATTGACAAAGGCAAAGAGAGAGAACTCTTCTCCGTCAAGGAATTCCTCGATGACCACACGCGCACCTGAGTCACCAAATTTATTGTCCAAAAGCATCTCGTGAGCGGCTTCGACTGCTTGCTCGACTGTCTCCGCTACGACGACACCTTTCCCAAGGGCCAAACCGTCTGCCTTAACTACGATTGGAGCGCCTTTTTCTTCGATATAGGCCTTGGCTTCCTCGAAATCTGAGAAGGTGCCATAGGCTGCTGTCGGAACGCCGTACTTGACCATGATTTCCTTAGCAAAATCCTTGGACCACTCCAGCTCCGCTGCCAATCTTGTCGGACCAAAGGCTTTGAGACCAGCTGCATTGAACTCATCCACAATTCCAGCCGCAAGGGCATCATCTGGCCCGATAAAGGACCAAGCAATATCGTTGGCTTTTGCAAACTCAATCAATTTAGAATGTTCGGAAATAGAGATATCCACCAATTCCAGACCATCCAGAGTCATCCCGTCATTCCCAGGAGCTACAAAGACTTTTTCAACGTCTTTTGATTCAAGTAACTTCTTAGCAATCGCATGTTCACGACCACCCGAACCAACAACTAACAGCTTCATCTTACAACCTCTTTGCGAATTATTTACTAATATTATACCATAAACGTTCGTTTTAATCTTGTTTCGTTTTGCTTTTAAAGCAAAAAAAGGAAAGAAACTGTTTTCTTCCCTTTTATTTTCTTAATGTCTAAAATGTCTCACGCCTGTGAAGACCATAGTCAAGCCATATTTATCCGCTGCTTCGATAGACTCTTGGTCACGCACAGACCCCCCTGGCTGGATGATGGCCTTGATACCTGCCTTAGCGATTTCTTCCACGTTATCTGCAAATGGGAAGAAGGCATCCGAAGCAAGGACAGCGCCGTCAAGGCGGTCTTTGGCTTGGTCGATGGCAATACGAACAGAGGCCACACGATTAGTTTGACCTGGGCCAACGCCAAGTGTCATGTGGTCGTTAGTTACGATGATACCGTTTGATTTGACATACTTGATAGCTTTCCAAGCAAACTCAAGGGCAGTCGCTTCTGTCTCAGTTGGTTGGCGTTTGGTTACCACTTGCCAGTCAGCTGGGCTTTCTTTGATCACGTCTTGATTTTGAACGAGGAGTCCACCGACAACACCTGTGTATTCTGCTTCCACTTCACTAGCATCTTGTGCGTCAAACGGCAAGGCAAGAATGCGCAAATTTTTCTTTTTGTTGGTCAAAATAGCTAGCGCTTCATCTGTATAGCTTGGTGCGATGATGATTTCAAGGAAAACGCCGTGCATCTTCTCAGCTGTCGCAGCATCCACCTCACGGTTGAGAACGACAATTCCACCAAAGATAGAAACTGGGTCAGACTCATAAGCGTAGTCCCAAGCAGTCTCGATATCATCAGCTTGACCAATCCCACATGGGTTCATATGTTTGAGAGCTACAACCGTTGGACGTTCTTTGAAATCGCGAATAATACGGATAGCAGCGTCTGCATCGCGAATATTGTTAAAGGACAATTCTTTACCGTTGAGTTGTTTAGCTGAAGCAATCGAGTAGTCAGTCGGCAAGGCTTTTTGGTAGAAGTCTGCGTCTTGTTGAGGGTTTTCACCGTAACGCATAGCTTGTTTAAGGTCATATGTCAAGGTCAGTTTTTCTGGCTTGTTTTCTCCGACTTGAGCTGTGAAATACTCTGCAATCAAGGCGTCATAAGCCGCTGTGTGACGGAAAACCTTAGCCGCCAAACGTTGGCGAGTTTCATAGCTTGTTTCGCCATTAGCTGCCAATTCGTCAAGAACAACAGCATAGTCAGCAGGGTCTACAACAACGGTCACGCTGGCGTGATTTTTCGCTGCTGAACGAAGCATAGATGGACCACCAATATCGATGTTTTCAACAGCATCCGCATAAGTCACGTCTGGTTTGAGAATGGTTTCCTTGAATGGGTAAAGGTTGACCACCACAAGGTCAATGAGCTCAATCTTGTTGTCCTTAGCCGCTTCCAAGTGGCTATCCAAGTCGCGACGAGCTAGGAGACCGCCATGGATATTTGGGTGGAGGGTCTTGACACGACCGTCCATCATTTCTGGGAAACCAGTCACATCATCGATGGCGATAGTGTCTACCCCAGCATTGTCAAGGGCAACTTTGGTACCACCTGTTGAGATGATGTCCCAACCAAGTTTTTTAAGTTCTTGGGCAAATTCAACAATGCCCGCTTTATCTGAGACTGAAATAAGTGCTCGTTTTGTCATATTCATTTCTCTTTTCATTTTTTAAGTGGATTGACAACTAAGGTCAAATAACCTACTGTCTCTTTTTGCCTAGTCTGGCGACCATTAGGATGACCCCAATCCCAACCAGTACTGTTATTACAAACTTACCTTCATTAGGAAGATCCGGCAAGACAAGATTAACAGCCAAGCGCAGGCAGATTGCAAGTAAGATGAGCAATAGCCATTCTTTCCATTTAGTCATAAATTTCTCTTTTTCTTTTTATTCATTATTGAAAATTAATATCTATATTGTCAGAGTATGCCTGAATCCCTTGGACAAAGTCATACCGTGCATCCTGTTTGTTGATTCGATGAGCGACTTCGACAGTTTGTTTACTCTTACCTTTTGCCCCCAAGGCTACTAAACTTGATGAACGAGACAAAAAGGCAAGTAAGAGGAAGAGGGGATTGATAGAATAGTATCTACTTGAATTTGCAATGACGATTTTCTTAGCCTTTCGCAAATCGATTATACCGAAGCTTTGGCCAAATGATACTAAATGATCTTTATAAATAGCTAGGCCAACTTTTCGATCTAGATAAGAAGCCCCAGACTCCATGCTTTGGAGTTGGTCCATCAATTCAGGATAGAGGGCAAAAAATTCTTTCACTTGATGTTTGGCACGTCGACATTGAATGAAAATATAGATATTTGGAGCCGTTGCAAAGACTAGATAAATCAGAGTTCCAACCCCAAAAGCGATTAAAGAACTTTGGAATTGATCCTCAAGGTCTGTGATTGAAAAATAATCATCTTCAAAGTACAAACGAATTTCCTTATCGACATCAGGAGACTCACTCACTTCCTTGACAACCGCTTGGATTGTTGGATTGGGCTTGGATCCATTTCTGCTCCCCAAAACCCTCTGAGGATTTTGTTGTAACTGATCCGCATTGGCCAAGAGAGTCTTAGTCTCGTCTTTATTTGGATCTGCCTGAAGGACAAAAATAATTAGTCAGTTGCTCTGATAGGCTATAACCTGCTATATAGAGATTGGTGCCATCGATATCTGTCTTGATTGGATTGGGATCAATATAACTAATACTGATATAGCTATTTCCACTTACTGACATCCAACCGATATCATGCGTTTTTGATGGAATCTTTGAATAGACCCCAAGTAAAAACAACAGATAAAAAAAGCGATAAATGCAGACAAGAGAAGGGCTGCCTTCCCGTTTTTACCCAAATATCTTACTTTCATTTTCTACTTCCTCTCCACTCCCCAAACTATCCAAGACTTCTGGATAGAGCTTGTACTCTGTTTCGTGGATGCGAGTCTCGAAAGTATCAAGGGTATCCCCTTCATGCCTTGGCACACGGACCTGTTTGATGACCTTGCCGGTATCAACACCAGAGTCCACCCAGTGAATAGTCACGCCAGACTGGTCCACACCTGCATTCCAAGCATCTTCAATACCATGAGCACCTGGAAATTCTGGCAGATAAGCTGGGTGAATATTGATGATACGGCCTTCATAAGCCGCTAGCAAGGTTGGACCGACGATTTTCATATAACCCGCCAAACAGACTAGGTCAATCTCGTGCTCATCCAAGAGCTCGACAATGGCTCCTTCGTAGTCTGCTTTGCTCTCAAACTCCTTGAGTTCGAAGGCATAGGATAAAACTCCAAGATTTTCTGCACGCTCAAGTACATAGGCACCCCGGTGATCTGAAAAGACAAATTCTACTGGAAATTGCTCTGCAATGACCTGAAAGTTTGAACCATTTCCAGAAGCAAAAACAGCAATTTTTTTAGACATTATTTTATCACCACACTTGCATCTGTCTTCTTGACAATCCGACCGATTTCATAGACAGGCTCGTCAAGAAGTTCCTTGACACGCTCCACATTTTCTGGTTTTACCGCAAGCATGAGACCAATCCCCATGTTGAAGATTTCAAACATTTCTTCATGTTTGATTTGGCCATATTTTTCAAGGGCTTTGAAAATTGGAAGAACTGGAACCTTGCTTTCGTCAATTTCAGCAGCCAAGTCATCTGAGAACATACGTGGTACATTTTCAATGAAACCACCACCTGTGATGTGGGCAATTCCATTTACCAATTCCTCTTTAATGAGTGGCAAGACAGCCTTGACATAGATACGAGTTGGCTCCAAAAGAACGTCTTTGAGTTTCTTGCCTTCCAATTCTGGTAAGACTTCCTCACCTGTGTAATCAGCAAAGACACGACGAACAAGTGAGTAACCATTTGAGTGGATTCCGCTTGAAGCAAGTCCGAGAAGGACGTCTCCCTCTGCCACTTTTGAACCATCGATGATTTGAGATTTTTCTGCAACACCAACAGCAAATCCAGCCAAGTCATAGTCGTCTTCGCCATACATACCAGGCATTTCAGCCGTTTCACCACCGATGAGGGCCGCACCTGCTTGTACACAACCTTCAGCCACACCAGCAACCACTTGCTCTAGCTTAGCTGGTTCATTTTTCCCAGTCGCTACATAATCTAGGAAGTAAAGAGGTTCTGCACCTGCAGCAATGATATCATTGACACACATAGCCACGCAGTCCTGCCCAATCGTGTCATGCTTGTCATACTTGATAGCCAGCATGAGCTTGGTGCCAACACCATCTGTACCTGAGATCAAAACAGGTTCTTTAACACCTGTTTTTGAAAGGTCAAACATACCACCGAAACCACCAAGAGCTCCCATAACACCCGCACGCTCTGTACGTGCTACGTGTTTTTTGATGCGTTCAACAACTTCATAACCCGCTTCAACATCCACACCCGATTGGGCATACGCATTTTTAGACATAATCTTTCTCCTTTTCATTCCAAGTTTCAATAAATACCTTTTCAAATTCATCTATTTGTTGAAGATTTTCTAATAGAAAGTCAATGAGTGTTTGAGTTGCTTCAGATAACAACAAGTTTTCATCTGAAGCATCAAAATTTAGAAATTTATTAGAAGTATTAAAACCATATTTACTATATTTGTCAAATGTCAAAAGTTTAAATTTCCGAGACTGTATGTCTGTTAAATTTTTTTAGATATTGATAAATAAACATCTGTCTGAAAAATTACTATATGTTATCTCATAAAAAAATAGGCTGAACCAGTAGACCATTCTGTATTTTCCTCTTTAACAACATTGTCAATAAAATTATCTAACCGTCTTGTTCTAAAACGTAAAAAAGTTTTTGAACAATATTTTTCATCGAAAATTAAATTTCCCTGTTCATTTAGATAATTTAAAACACCGACTAATTTTTTTCACGAAGCATCTGCGTATCAGGTCTGTTTTTCAAAAAAATAAGATCTAAAAACTTCTTTATATTTAAAATAAATTTCAGCACTTAACTCTTTCAACTCTATATCATTCAAAAATATTTCTCCTAATATTATCATTGTACTCTTTAAGAATGTAAGAAACTTTCTCATTATCAATCTCATCCACATACAATTCTTCTAGTATATCTGAAATATCTTGATATGAAAGTAAACTCCAAAATTGCCTTTCCTCAACATCAGCATCTATCGGTGCATCTCCATTTGGTGTCAGATAAATATATATATTACGATAACCAGCATAAGAATTTTTCAATAAATTTTTCTATATTTTTCTCAACTGATTGTCATGGTCGGAGGTGAAAGTTTTATTTTTCAATAACTAAATTTATTCGATGTTCTTTATTTGTATACAGAACATCAATATTATTTTTTACTTTCTCTATATACTTCTGCTTTTTGAGAAATCTTTCAATATTATTTCAGTTGGTTTAATTGTTGCAAAAAGATAGATTATTATCAAACACTTTCATCAATATTTTTTTGAAAAAAACTTATCTTCCAATCTATGACTTTCTCTGGGGTCAAGCGACCAAGCTAATACTCGACTATGACGAATTTCAGCACTAGTTATCCCCAAAATTTCAAAAAAATATTAACTCCCGTTAACCATCTTGAAAAAAATCTTTTTTTCCGAATTTTTTTCAAGGTACAGCAGAAACTCAGTAATTTTTATTTTTCTATTTTTCACCACTAACCCTTTTCTAATAGAATGAGGTTTTTTTCTTCC